>JAESGS010000051.1_pt1:0-272500 | contig 276393 bp, 270 predicted proteins | sample 9269761 | NCBI WGS metagenome assembly JAESGS01 (sample SAMN15741799, study PRJNA653493) | algae metagenome | isolation source: Cyanosarcina radialis HA8281-LM2 and co-occurring heterotrophs from damp... | place: USA: Makauwahi cave, Hawaii | collected 2011-01-06 | reverse complement strand
TCATTCATGAGCAACGACCCAGTGGGGCGTCCCGCTTAGATCATTGCAAGCCAAGCATAATGAATTGGAATGGTGGGTGATGTAGGGATCGAACCTACGACCCGCTGATTAAGAGACGGCGATGACTTGAAGCCGCGCAAGGAACGTAGAGTCTGTACCGTGAGAAAACCACCTCAAATCAGCGGTAAATCTCAATTTTTCTATTCGGCTACTGTTGCCCGCCCCGGATGGCGGCCAGCACGGCGCGGTTCATCTCTTTCTGGTCGGCCGAGATGTCCTCGAGCTTGCGGTCGATGCGCTGCAGGTGCCCGTCGAGATCGTCGCGGCGGACATATTCCTTGCGGACATCGTTGATGCGCTCATGCAGCTTGTCGTCACCGGCTTTCATGCGCTCTCCCACTGCCGTGATCGCCGCCCAGACGCGATAAAGGCCCGTCGAGATTGCCCCGAATGCAAAAATAGATAGCGTGACGCCGACGCCCATCAACCACTTCGTCTCGTCACCCATCCTACCTGCTCTTCAACTTGCCTGCGATTTCCTTGGCGGTGTGACCGCCCATGTAGAGGCCGAGATAGATCCCGGTCAGGAAGGTCAGCTCGCCCAGGAACAGCGGCACCGTCGCCCCGGACAGCGCGTTGACGAGCGGCACGAGCACGAGCGACCACAGCCACAACGCGCCGATCATCCACATCGTTGCCGGCCGCCAGGCCCACGTCCAGGCGCCGCCCTTGTCCATCTCGGCCAGCATCAGCCGGTTGGCCTCGCGCTGCTGGGCGACATAGGCGGCGACCAGCTCGGGCGTCTCGGCCTCGACGGTGGCGACGGCGCGGTCGAGCGCTTCGGCCGGCAGGGAAGGCAACTGGTCGACCGTGACGCCGGCCTCGCCGGCGATGGCGTCGATCACGGTCTCGGCGACGCTGCCGGCCGTCTTGCCCAGATTGTCTTCGATCAGCCGCTTGACGACGGGCGCGCCGACGCGCACGGCCGAGCCGATCAGGATCGAGGCAAGCGCGCTCATGGCTGCACCTCGGCTGCCACGGCCGCATAGGCGGCGGCGCGCTTCTTGTTGATGACGGCGCGCCAGACCAGGAAGGCGGCGAGGAGAACGCCGACGCCGATCGCACCGGTGAGCAGCCAGCCGGCGACCTGGTCGGCCCCAACGGGGACGGAAGCCGGATCGAGCGTCGCGCCGCCGCCCGACGCGGCGCCCGCGCCGCCGGCGGTGCCGGTCTGCTTGTTGGCGGTCTTGCCGGCCTTCTTGCCCTCGTCCTCGAGCTTTTCCTGCACCGCGGCCGAATTGTCGTTCACCGCGCCCAGCGCCATGGCGACGCCGCGCGCCTCGATGTCGACGACACGGTTGGTCCAGCCCTTGCCGAAGGTCTTCCAGATCGACAGCCCCTGCTTGAACGACAGGCGCGCCTTGCAGATCTTCTGCACGGTGACATGGTCGGGGCCGCCGACCGAGGCGAGCAGCCACTTGACGCCGCGCGACACGCCGGCATTGACGCCGGCGTCGAAGGTGGCGAGGTCGACGCCGGGGCGCAGATTGTAGCGCTCGGCCGTCGGCGCCCAGTACTCGTCGCGATAGATCCGCAGCGCCTCGCCATGGGTGATCTTCTTCACCGATCGCGGCGCCAGGCCGCGGCGCTTGCGCCAGGCGTCATAGACGGCCTGGGTGACCCCCAGATTGGTCGGCCCGCCCGGGTCCTGGGCGTGGTTGACATAGGCGCCCTCCCACTTGGCGGTGATCGGCATACAGATCGCGAAACGGTCGGTCATACGAGGGCTCCTGCAGCATCGACCCAGTTGGTGCCGTTCGACCAGATCGGCTTGCCAAGCGTCGTATCGAACATCATCGCGCCGACGCCGAGCCCGGCCGGGTCCGCGCGCTCCGTGGTTGCGCGAGACGGGATCACGACATAGGTGGCGAAACCGACGACCCGGTTGAGCTTGTTGACGGTGATGGCGTTGCCCTGGCCCTCGATGAACAGGCCGAAATCACCGCTGATGTTGCGCAGCTTGACATCGTCGGCCGGGTTGACGAGGCCGCCCGTATTGTTGCGCAGCGTGATCGAAGTTTCGCTTTCGCGACCTTCGACGATCATCTCGTCGAACCCGGCGCTCGGCTGCAGGAAATAGAAGGAGGCGGTCGGCTGCGACGTGCCGATGCCGAAGCCCTGATTGCCGTTCTTGTAGGAGCAGACCAGCGGATACCAGTTGCCGCCGCCAAAGGAGCTCGGATAGCTCAAGATGCCGAAGCTAAGCAGTTCTTCATTGGTCAGATCGGCACCCTCGCCGAGACCCTGGAAAATCTGCCAGATCGCCTCGCCCTGGAGCGCGGTGAAATAGCTGGCACGGTGATTGTCGCCGGCCGAACGGCTGGGGTCTCCAGGTGCCGCATAGGCACGGCTGTTGTCCATCATGTAGTAGGGATGCCAGTCGGCCGACTGACGCACCCCGTTGCCGTCATGCTGGCCGAACGGGACCGTCTGCCGGGTGTAGAGCGAAACGAAGACCTGGGCGCCGTCGCGGCCGCTCGTGCCCTCATAGGTCGCGCCGGGGCTCCAGTCATAGATGATGACGTCGTGCGGAAGGTCGAGGTCTTCCGCCAGGCGGTGGGGAAAGGTCGAGGGATCGGTGATGACGCGACCGTGATCCGCGCCGGGAGGAATGATGAGTTCGCCAACGCGGACGGTCGTGACGTCGAGCGCCTGGAGACCGTCGATCAGGATCTGCCTGTTTGCGGCCTTGGTCAAAGCCGCGCTCGCGCCCATGGCGGCGATATCGATCCGGCCGCGATTGCCCAGCTCGTACCAGATCTGTGTCACGCCATCGTCAAGCGTGATCGGGAATTTGGCCGCATGAGCAGGCTCGACCGCTACCTTCCGGTATACGGCGCCGCCACCGTCTGCCGGTTCGGCGTAGCCGCTCGTGCGGATGAAATCCGGAGCGACCGCCGGGCTGTACAACTGGGCGGCGGCGAATGTGGTGAACTGGGGATCGATGACGGTTGTCATCGCGCCAAGGGCCGTGTCCGCAGCCGCGGTCGCCACGCCGGCCTGTTCGGTTGCGATCGCCGCATTCTCCTGCGCCGATGCGATATCCACTCCCGAGCCGCCATCGACGAGGTTGCCGTCGCCGTCGGCCAGGTGGAAATGACCCTCCGGCAGGGCGTCGATCCGTCCGCCTTGCTGGCCGAAGGCCGCCTTCCATGCCCGGCCGATATCGCGGCGCGCTTCCTGGGAAACGCGTGTCAGCTTGTCGAGGTCGGCATTGATCTTGTCGGTCGAAAAGCGCTGCGCCTGCAGGAAATCCGAAACCCGCTCGATCGCCTCGGCGCCGGCGAGCACATAGGCGTCGTCGGCGAGAGAGGCGACGGCGAGCTGCAGCGATCCGCCGTCGATCGTGCCGGTTCCGGCCGGGAAGGTGAAGTCGATCCCCGGCGTCAGGGCGGTGCGGATGCCGTCGCGCACGCGCTCGACGAGCATATCGGCTTCGTCGAGGATCTGGAAATCGAAGTCGAGCGATGTCGTGCCGGCGGGCGGCGACAGGAGCACGAGGCGGTCATTGGCAAGGAGCGGCGTGTTCGTCATGGCGCGAGGGTAAGGTCGCGCCGAACCTGTCACGTTTACCCGTCAGGGACGGAAAAGCCGCCCGGGCGAGGCCTGCCCGGACGGCCAGGATGCGAGATGCCGCGACAGGAAGCGGGTTCGCGCAGTGAGATTAGGCGGCGAGGCGAGCCGTCACGTTTACACTTCGCGCTCGATGGATGGTGCGGTCGGGCTTTGCTGTCTGTTGCGCCTTGCTCGTTCTTCGGCAAATTCCTCCCGAGCCGTCAACGCCGTTGCGACAGCGAGCTCGCGAAAGTTTCGGTCGATTGTACGTGTGATGACGGCTTGCATGGATTGCGGGTAGGCCGAACTTGCGTTGCGTAGAAATTCAGCACGATGAGAGCCGCATCGGGCGGCGGCGGCAATAGCGATATCGGATGGTCTTTCATCCTGAAGGCGGACTGCGAGGACGGCCGATGTCTCCGCACCGCAGCGAAAATAGGGATCAATCTGATCCGCGAGCCAATCAGCGGACGGAAGATTTTGTGCAGACAAGGAAAACGTCGTTTGCGATTTAGGCTTGCGATCTGCCGCGGCAATTTGGGCAATTCCCGCATTGCCGAAATAGAACTCACCCTGGGTACCATCAGTGAGGCGGACCTGCCCGCTACCGTTCATTCCTGAACTGTCTCGTGTTGCTGTAATCATGCCGGTTCGCCCGTCGCTACATGTTGTTGGGATCGCTATGGTCTTCGAGCTGTCGAGGGCGTTGTAGTCGCCGCGGCAGGTGACTTTCTCACCGCCGAGCGGGCCGGCAACCTCGAAAGTGCCACCGGAGATAGACGCGGTTGTCGTGCCCTGCAGTCTTTCGCCGCTATCAGCGACGACTAAAACGGGAACCGTAACACTGCCACAAGACGTAAGAAGCGCGATCGCGCCAAGCACCATCATCGATTTCAAGTGAGCCTCCCCTTATTGGAGGGAGATAATGGCGAGATATCTAAGGCCCCGCAAGCGCGGACAGGTTCGGCGCGCGCTGCGGCGCCAGCGTGCCGGGCGCCCAGAAATAGCCCTGGTCGAACTCGCGCGCCCAGAATTGCTGCTGGCGCTTGAAGGCCTTGTTGGCCTCCGGATCGACCAGGAACTGAAACTGGTCCATCACCGCCCTTTCCCAGGCGAGCTTCAGATACCAGATATTGCCGCCGGGAATGTTGCCCTTGGCGAAGCGCACGAGCTCGCGGCCGAAATGCGTCGTCTCGCCCGAGGCGAGCTGCACCGCGTTGCCGGCCGTCAGGTTCCAAAGATCGTTGGCGCGCTGGATCACTGGCCCGCCCAGCGTCGTCGAGAAACCGCCGCCATAGCGGTTGAGGTCGGAAAACAGGAAATCGCCATAGATGCCGAGCCCGCCGCCCTGGAGGAGCGACGCGAAGCCGAAGGCGGGCGTCGTCATGTCACGCGGGTCGCGCCCGGAGGCGATCTGTTTCAACTGGATGGCGACGGCGCCGAGAAGCGAGGTCGACAGGAGCAGCGAGCCGGCATAAAGCGCGCCCCTCGCCTTCTGTCCGCCGGCGATCATCTGGTGGGTGCGCATTCCGTGCAGCAGCACGATGACGGCGCCGAAGCTCTTGAACTGGGCAAAGGAGCGCGCGACCTCGCCCCAGAAGGTGCCGGGCTTATTCTGTGCGAGGAGGCTTGAGCGGGAACGGTGCGAGCCGTTCGGGACGGCATATTCCGTCTCGGCATGGATCATCTCGATGTAGCGTTCGGCCAGGCGCGGGTCGAGATCGGCGATTTCGCTCGGCCGCAGGATTTGGCCGTCGCCGGTTCCGTGCAGCTTCGATCGCCGGATCACGTCCCAGTCGGCCGGCTTGATGCCGTAGCGCCGGAACGTGCCGCGAAAGGCATCCGGCAGCTCGTCGAACGACAGCCCGACGCGGTTGGCGGCTTCCGTCTCGAAGGCGAGCCCGAAGGCGTGGCGCGAAGCCTGCGTCCAGGGCGTCAGGCCGGACCAGGTCAGGACGCGATCGGCAAGATAGTTCGCCCATTCCGGGCCGGACAGCGTACCGACATAGCGGGCCTGGGCATGGAACACATTCGCCGCGCTGTCGAGGATGAGGCCCGCCTGCACCGCCTCGCGCCGTGTGGCGGTGCCGAAGGCCTTCACCATTTCCGGAACGACGCCTTTCGACGAGATGCCGGCGAAGGACCGCGCGATCGCCTGCGTCCCGACATCGGAAATGGCGCTGATCGCGGCCTGGCCGAGAATGGCGGAGGTGATGATCGATCGTGCGGCGCCGAAGGCATTTGCCCAGCGTCCGTTCACGGGAGTGGAAAGCTCGCCGCGAATGGAGCCCCATACTTCGTCCAGCCGCTCCTGGGTGCGACTGGACCTGTCCGCCGCGGTCTTCTCCGTCGCGCCGCCGAGGCGATGCGACTTGCCGGCCAGCACCCGTCCCTTTTCCTTCTCGATCATCTGCTTCATCAGCTCGATCGTGCCGGAGGGGTTGGGGCCGAGGATCTCCATCGCCCCGATGTCCTTCGCCATCATGTTGATGTGGCCCATCATCGTCGCAAACGGATCGGACCCGCCGCCGAAGGCTTCCTGATATTGCAGCCAGGCATCCGCGTCGCGGAAGACGAGGAACCGATGCTCGGCCCGCTGGTTGGCGAGCGCCCCGCGTCCGGACGGCGCCCGGCTCGGCTGCATCTTCGAAATGCCGTCGGTCGCGACGGTTTCCCAAATTTCGTCGAGCACCCAGTCGAGTTCGGCCTTGTAGATCTTCTTGCCCGTCAGCGGATGGCGCATCCGCGCAAGGTCGAGGCGCGGCCGGATGAATTCCTTCCAGCTCTCGCGCCCCATGTTGCGCAGCGCGCGGGGATCGTGATGCTGTGGCAGGCCCCAGTTTTCCAGCTTGCCGATCGCGCCGCCGGCGGCGTTGAAGCGCTGGCGCAGCCATTCGCTGGTGTCCTTCCAGGCGGCCGCCATCGCCTTGGCGGCCTGGTCGCCCGTGTCCTCGCCGAAGAGTTCGCGCGCGACATTGCGCAGATCGGCCGCGTTCCAGCGTGCCTTGTCACCGAGGAGCGCGCCGCGCCGGAAATGATGCAGCGCTTCTTCCATCTTCGCATGAGCCAGGGCGACGATCGCCCGCGATCGGCCGGCGACGGACGAGAACGGCGCGGAACCGAAATGCTCGAGCTTGTCGAGCGCCGCCGCGCCGATATTCGCCCTGCCCTTCGCGTCCCGATAGGAGCGGAGATCGCGGTCGATCTCGCGCACATTGGCGAGTGCCAGCTTGGCCTTCCTGCGCTTGTGCGCCGTCGCGGCTGCGATGCTTTCGAGGAGATCGGCCTTGGCCTGTTCGGCGGCAAGTGCCGGCCCGCCATTGTCGCGGTTTTGCCGGAAGCGCTCATAGTCGCGCTTCAGGCTGTCGGCCTCTTCCTTGGAAAGCTCGCCGCCCTTGACCGCCGTGTCGAGACACTGATTGATGGACATCTGTCCTCCTTAGGCGCCGACCGGCGGCCGCCCGACTTTTCGGGCGCGTCCGCGCAGGGCCAGCGAGCAATAGCGAGCGAAACGGCCCGTGAGCGAAATCATGCTCTGCAAGCCTTGATGATGGTGGCAAGTTCGTCGTCGCGCGCGGCGTCTGCGACGTAACGCGAAAGCGGCACGACATTGCCGGCTTCGTCGGCGATCTCCAGATGGCCGAACGCCTCGAGATCGGCCGGGGAAATCTCGTCATCTGGCCGCGCGACGGCCATGTCATCGATGCCGTCCGCGTCGGCTGTGAGCGCGCGCCGCTCGCTGGCAGCAAGCAATTCGGCTTCCGACCAGCCGGGTGGCAAGTCGTTGACGCGGCGTACCCCTTCCGGGCGCGCCGGCACATCGGCCGCCTCGATCTCGCTGATCACGCGATCGAACGCCTCGACCGGCTCGATCCCCTCGTCGAGCGACAGCCGCGCGATCCGGGTCAGCACGTCGTCGTCGAGCGCGGGACCGCCCAGGCGCACGATGTCGCTGACGAGCCCCTCGACGCCGGCGCGGGCCGCTTCGAAATCGCTGCCCGTCTCGCGCACAGCCGTTCCCGGCAGAACCGGGTTGCCGCGAACGTCTTCCTCGATCAGATCGAGCAGGTCGCGCACGGTCGAGCGCGCCGCCGCCTCGTCGGGCGTGCCATAGAGATGATCGAAATAGCCGGCCTGCGCCGCGCGCTCGCGGGCCGTATCGAGCGGCGCCCCGTCCTGGCGCACCAGGCGGCCGCGGAAGCGTTCGGTGACCTGGTCGGCGCCGATCGCCGCAAGCTCGCCCTTGAAATCGGTAACGCCGCCCTCGTCGATCAGGAAGCCGGACAGCGATCGCGCGGCCGGCGCGGTCGGCGCGCGCGCCGGTTCCTCGCCCACGATCACCCGCGTCACGCGCTCGATCTGCTCCGGATCGGCATCGAAGCCGCGCCAGTCGTCGGCCATGTCGAGCGCGCGGTGCGCCTGGCTCACCAGCTCGTCGTGGCGCGCGGCGGGCGCTGCCGAAGGCCGCGTCCGGTCGAGATGCGCCAGCGCGTCGGCATGGTCGAGCGCGCCGCGCGCCTCTGGCGGCAGTGCGGCGCGGATCTCGGGCAGCACGGTGCGCGCGGCCTCGATGTCGCCGGAAAGCGCCTGGCGCATCGCCGGCGCGACATGCGCCTCGGCCGCGGCGATCTCGGCAGCCAGGTCGACCTGCGGGCCGCGCAGCCGCGTCGCCGCCTCTCCGACCGCGCCTATCCCGGCGCCGAAGATACCGCCCAGCGTCGCGGCGAAGGTGACATTGCGCATCGCTTCCTCGAGACCGGCGTCGAGACCGGCACGCGCGCGCCAATCCTGCACCATCGGCTGGATCGCCGCCTCGGCCGCGCCGTTGACGAAAGCCTCGCGCGTCGCGACCGCCAGGATGCGTCCTGCGACGGTGCGGCCGGCGCCCGGCCCGCCGCCGACGACCAGGGACGCGACATTGATCGGGTCGTTGATGAAACCGGCCATGCCGCCGCCCAGGAGCGCCGCCCATTTGCCCAAGCCGCTGCGCGACGACAGGAAGGTGCCGAGCCGCGCGTCGGTCTCGCGCGCACGCCGCGCCGCCTCCCCCTCGACCGAGCGCGTCAGCCGTTGCCCGGCGCTCTGATCGGGGATCTGACCGGCAATGGTGTCGAGTTCGGCATGGAAGGCGCGAATGCGGCTGTCGGCGTCGCCGCGATAGGCGGTCTCGCCCGAGGCGTCGCCGCGGCCGATCTCGTCGAGCGACGGACGGCGGAAGGTCGACATCCCTTCCCGACGCGCCTGTTCGGCAGCGCGCAACGGGTTCTGCAGCGTCCGGCCCGTGAGCTGGCGCACCTCCTCGATCCGGTCGTCGAAGGCGCGCTCGAGCGCGACATGGGCGCTGTTGGCGTTCTCGACATAAAGCATCGCCTCGCGACTGGCCGACCAGATATCGCCGAGCGACGCCTCGCCGCCGGCGAAACTGTCGAACGCCGATCGGCGCGGTTCGCCGTAAAGATAGCTCATGGCACGTCCTGCGGAACGGGTCGGAACTGCCATTCACGCCAACGCTCGGCATCGCGGGCTGCGCGGGCCGTCGGCTGGTCGACGCGGGTGCGACGCAGCATGTCGACATCGAGCTGGAAATAGCCGCCGGCCGCGTCCGGCACATAGCGCGGATCGTCCGACCAGGGATCGCCGAGCGCGACGCGGTAGCGGCCGGGTCCGGAGGCGATCAGCTTGCCGCCGCGAAGCTGGTCGACGGTGATCGGAACGCCGTTGGCGGTGCCGAGATCGGCCTGGAAGATCAGGTCATCGGCCGACAGGTTCCAGACGAGCTGCTCGAGATCGTCGGCCGGCATGTCGACGGGCGCGACTGTCTCGACGCCGTTGACCATCGTCAGGCCGCCATGCTTCACGCCGTCGACCATGCGCGCGCCCAGCACCTCGTCGAGCGCCTGGGTGAAAAGCTGGCGGGCTGGCGATGTCTCGCCGAAGTCGGACGCATCGATGCCCATGCGCATCGCGCGGCGTTCGAAGATCGCGGTGGCGGTCTCGATCGCGGCCGTGCGGGCCGTCGGCCAGAGCTGCAGCGCGCCGCCCAGGTCGACGGTCGCCGCGCCATGCAGCTTCGCCGGCGTCGGCAGGTTGGCCTTGTAGCCCTCGACACGGCGCATCGCGAGTGCCTCGCCCGCCTCGACGACCAACTTCTGGTCGCCCGTCGAGGCATAGAGCCCGGCCACATGCGCGAGCACCGGCGCATCGGCGCTGATTTCTGCGAACGCGGCCGGCGCGGCGCGGCCGAGCCCTTCGCGCAAAGCGGAGACGACAGCCGGGAGCTGCAGCGGATCGCTCTCGACCTGCTTTTGCAGCGCGTCGATCTCGTTCGGAAGGAAATATTTCGGCGCCGCCCCGTAATGCTTGCCGATCGCCTCGGCCGTCGCGGCCCGATCCGAGAGCGTGACGGCCAGTCCGGCCTGGTCGGAAAAGTCGAGTGGCACGATTTCCGCGACGCCCGCACGGTTCGCCCAGGTGAGCGGATCGGCCTTCAGGCCGGCTGTCATTTCCTTGTGCAACCCCTCCATCACGTCGAGCGTGACGAGCGCCGCTTCCGACATGCCCTCGCGCTGGATGCGTGCCTTCAGCGTCTCGATCTGCGCCTCGACGACGGAGGGATGCGCGCCAAGATGGGCCGATTGCCAGGAGGAGAGATTGTCGAGGAAGTCGAGATTGGCGGCCAGCGCCTCGTCTCCGGTCGCCGCGACCTCGGCCGCGATCGCAGCGCGTCGGCGCGGGTCGACCGGATAGCCCTTTTTCAGGAACGAGACCTGGCCGTCGATCGATTTTTCGAGCGCGGAACGCCGGCGATCGGCAGCAACCTCGTCGGCCTGGAGTTGGCGCATCATCTGCGTTTTGACGGTCTGGAAGGTGGCGGCGTCGACCATGCCGCCATAGCCCTCGCCATCCTGCCAGTCGGTCTCGAACGCTTTCAGATATTCGGCCCGCGCGGCCGGATCGGTCAGGTTCTCGAAGCCGGCCAGGACGCGGGCGCCCATCGCGCCGGTGCGCGTCTCGCGCTTCAGCCGCGACTTTTGCAGCGGCGTCATCGGCGAGGCGTCGATGTCGCGGTCGATCTGGTCGAGCTCGGCGGCCAGCGCCTGGTCGCTGCGTTCGTCGAGCCCCGCCTTGGACGCAATGCGCAGGGCCGATTGGGTGCGCGCCTCGATCGCCTCTTCGAAGGATGCGAGGTTCTGGCTTTCGAGCTGGCTTTGATATTCGCGCACGGCGCCGGCGACCGCGCCGACCTTGGCGCGCTCGAAGGATTGCGTCATCGCGGCCGCCTGCGCCGGTGGCAGCTCCTGGACATAGCCCTGGCGGAGCGCCTCGATCGCTTCGGTGAGGCCCGCCGGATCGCCCTGGTGCTGGACCGACAGCGCGTCGATCTGGCCGAGCATCGCCGTTTGCAGGCGGTTCTGGTGAATGTCGATCGCCGCGGCGTTATAGGCGTCGCCGCGGATCGTGCCGGCCGCCATCTGCGGCACGGCGCCGGCCGCGCCGGTCAATGTCACCTGCACCTGGCCGCCGGCGGCCGCGACGGGCGCACCGCCCGAAGAAACTGCGGCGGCACGATCACCAGCCTTTGCCGTCCAGATGGACGCGAACTCGCCGGCCGTCATGCCGCTGGTGCCGCCGTTGAGCGTAACCGCCTTGCTGCCGACGATCGAAACGGCGCTCGCGCCGGGATTGGCGAGGAGACGCGCCGCGCCGCCGGCGCCCTGCTGATGCGCCAGGTAGAGTTCGCCGGCGGTCGGTTCGCGGCCGAGAACCTTGCGAAGATGGCCGGCATTGTCCTTCGCCAGGCGGGCAGCGGCGTCGGACGCCGCGACCGGGTCGAAACGGTTGGCAAGGCCATACTGGCTTGCCGTGCTGTCGATGAACTGGAAAAGCCCCCCGGCGGAAGAGTTCGGGTTCTTCGCGTTGGGGTTGCCCGAGCTTTCCAGCATCGCGATGGTCAGCATGGCATTGGCATCGACGCCGTGCTTCTGCGCAGCCGCCGAGACGATGCTGCGGACATCGCCGGCCATACCCCGCGTCATCCCCTGGGCCCGGCCGCGCTGCGGCGTCGTCATCGGGCTTGACGCGTCGAATGCGAAGTCGACGCCGGGCATGGAGACCGTCATCGCCGCTGCCGCGCCGGCATCCCTGCCCTCGCGTCGGGCGGCATCGCCCGCCATCTCCATCAGCCGGCCGGATATCTGGCCCGACGTCTTGGCGATCGCCAGGAAGACGTCTGCCGAACCGTTGTCGGCCGACGGCTCCAGCGAGCCGCGGCGCGGCGCCTGCGCGGTAAAGGTCGGGATCAGCGCCATCAGCCGATCCTCGCCGCGTCGATGTAGGTGTTGAGGCCGGTCGAGGCCGCCCCAAGGAAGCCCTGCGTCAGGGCCGCGCGGCCACGCGCCCGCGTGTTCGCGGCCTGGCGCCGGCGCTGCATGGAGCGGGTGATGGAAGACGACGAATTGATCGACAGTTCGTTTTCCGCGTCGGCCGTCGCCTGGCGTCGCGCGGTCTCGACCGAGACGGAGCCGAGGCCCGCCCCGCCGGAGGCAAAAGCCACCTGCTGGTTGGCGACGGTCTGGTAGAGTTCGGCTTTCAGCGCGGCGCTGGTCTCGCGCCCTTCGATGAATTCGTTGCGGCTCTCGAATTCCTGCTGGCGCGCCTCGACCTTCGCCTGGCTGTTTGCGGCCGCGCCGGCACCGATCGACGAGACGGCGGAAAAGACGCCGGCGACCTTGCCGAGCGTGCCGAGAATGCCGGAGCCGGCGGTCGCGACGGTTCCGGCCGTGCCGGCGGCGCCGGCCGCAGCGCCGGCGCCGGCGAAGACCTTGGTGAAAAGTGCGGCGGCAAACTGCATCGTCCCTCTCAAGCCACGACGTTCTTGGTCACCGAGCGCACCGTCAGGCGCCCCGGAAATGTCTGGGTGACGGTCAGCCGGCCGTGATCGGTGAAACCGTGCATTCCCTCGGCCTCGATCTTGCCGCTGACCGGCCGGGCGAGCGGCCCCTCGTCGAGGAAGGTGTCGTCGTTCGCGCGCAAAGGCAGGGGAATGAACTCGCCGTCATTGACGCGGATCGCGAGCGACGTTGTCTCCAGCACGGAGATGACGGCGCGGTTGACCCGCTTCAGCCGCGCATGGCGTGAGCGCGTTTCTTCCTCGAGACTGACATCCGGGTCCGTCGCCAGCGGGGCCACCCAGGTGCCGACGCGCACCGAAACCGCCGCTTCGGGCAGTGAGATCGCCCCGTCCTCGACATCGAACGGGCCGTAAAGGCTGTCATTGGCAACCGCCCAAACCTTGCGCCCGTTGAACCGGTCCAGGCCGTTTATCGCCGTCGTCGGCGCGCCGAAGGCAAATTCGATCGCTTCGTCGAGAAGAAGCTCGGGCTCCATGCGCTCCTGGCGTAGGGTCGTGACGCCATTGTCCAGGCGTCGCACCAGCGCCCAAAGCACGTTCTGATGATCGACGCAGAACGAGGCATAGGCGCCATCGGTGATCCAGGGCGCGAAGCCGGAGACTTCCTGGCTGCGCATCACCGTGAAAGCCGTCGCGGTGCCGTCCGCGTTCGACATGATGATCAGGTCGCTGTCGACCGCCCCGGTGGCACGCCGGCGCACGATGTCGACCGGGTCGCGGATCAGGTGTGCCGAAAGAACCGAGGCGTTGTCGGCGATATAGTTCTGCTCGATCTCGGTATAGTTCATCTGGCGCAGCGTCTGGCCGCCATCCTGAATGTAGAAGATGGCGTTGTCGGAGGAGACGACGGGCGTCCCGGCCTTGATGCCCGGCGCGTCGGACTGGCCGAATTGCGGCGCCTCGCTGGCCGAAAGCGTGCTGTTGCGCAGATAGGCGGTCCGCTCCGATCCCGGAAGGATCAGCACGCGCGAGAGCACGATGTCGCGGATGCGGTTGTCCTCCATGCCGTCGATCTCGTAGGAAAAGGCGGCGATGGCGCTGCCCAGTTCCGTGTTGAGGTCGTACGGCGCGCCGACGACGGAACAGAGCAGCTCGTTCGGGCGGCTTTTCAGGCCGGCCATGATCAGGCGCTGCTGCGCGAACCGGCCGACCGCGGGCCAGCCGCGGGCGTTGGACATGATCGCCTCGCCGCCCTTTCGGCCTTCCGTCAGCGTCCGGACGCGGACATAGGCATCGGCCGAAAGCGCCGTGCCGACCATGGTCAGCCAGTCGCGATTGGCGTTTCCCTCGCCGGTGAACGAAACGTCGAACACCGAATTGCTGACCGCGGCAACGGACAGTCCGTCATTGACGTTCGGCAGCGCCTCCAGTGCGGTTTCGATCGCGATGGCGGTGTCGGCCTGCGTGGTGCCGACCGCGATCGCGGTCGTCGTTTGCCCTTCCACCGTCAGGTCGAATTGACCGCCGGAGGCCAGTCCGTAAAGCTCGATTTGCTGAACCTCGGTGACGCCGTTCGTGTACGTGCCGCCATAGTCGACCAGGGGAACGTTGTCGAAAACCACGGGTGAGCAGCTCCATTCGCCGCCGCTGCCCATGCGCTCGATGCGGTGCGGCGCCATGTCGACATGGAAAGCGAGGATCGTGTCGAAACGCGGCTCCAGTTTCATCTCGCGGATGATGCTCTCCGGGGCGGGGATGCGGATGGACGCGCGCCAGAAGGTCGCCTCGAAGATGTCGATATTGAAGTCCGTGATGACGAGCCGGTAGTTGTTGTCGGCGTCCGCCGAGTAGCGCCGGCAGATGCCGTCGGAAAGCGTCGCGGTCTCCCGCCACATGTTGACGTAGTTCAAGGTGACATCGCCGCCGGCCAGGTTGGCGTTGATGGCGACGCGAAAGCGCTGCGCGCCGATGCCCTGGTGTCCGGGACCGCCGGCGGCGAAGCGGCGCGTGCGCAGGCTGGTCGTGATCAGGAGCGCGGCCCCGAAGGGCTGCCAGGCCGCGCCGTCCCAATATTCGGCAATGAGCGCGCCAAGCGCGCCGGTCACGGAAATGCTGACATCGCCAACGTCGATGAACTGGATCGTCTGGATGCTGCCGAGATCCACCTCGAAAAGGACGAAACGCTCGCCCGCGGCGGCCGGCACGGTTGTCATGGTGTCGCTGGTCAAGAGATCGGCTGCGTTTCCGCCATTGGGAAGCGTGAGCATCCCGGCTGTCAGGGCGACGGGATCGAGCTTGCGACGGGCACGCGCGATGTCGGTCGAACCGCCGCGATCGGTATAGCCCCCCTGCGGCAGCATGACGATGTTGCGGCCGTCCGAAAGCGAGCCGCCGACGAACTTCGTGTCGCGGCGCTCGATCATGTGCGGATCGAGAACCCCGTAGGTATGAGCGGCCTGGACGGTGGTGACCTTTGTCATGCCTTCACCATCCGTATCGTGCGTCGTCGGGATCATCCCAACCATTGCGCAGGTCGGTCAGCGGGTTGGCGCCGCCGGCAGGCTGTTGCGAGGGCTGCGCTTGAGCGTCGAGGTCGGCGGCGACCTTGAACTGGCCGCCCTCGCCCTGGAAGTCCGGCGGTCCATAGGCATCCCGGCGCAGGAAATTTCGAAGCTGCCCGTCCTCGCGGATCTCCAGCGCATATTCGGCGCCCAGCGCCAGCGTCACGAGCTCGCGGAAATAGCCGGGCCAATGCGCGACCGGCGGCTTGACCTGGAATTCGGCATAGACCTGCGACGCGTTGGCGAAGACTTCATTCGTCGCAAGCTGGTACGACAGGAGCGGCCGCCCGGAAATATCGGGGCCGTCATAATAGCCGCGCGGCAGCGCCAGCCGGTTCGGCGGCAGCATGAACGCATAGGTCCAGCCGGGCGGTGTCTTGGTCAGACGCGAAAGGGCGGCGAAGCGCTTGGTGAAATGCCAGGGATATTTCGACAGGAGGTCCTCGAGCACCGCGTCATAGGTCGCGACGACGGAGACGCCGGCCGGGCCGGGCGCTGCGATCGACTGCACCGGCAGGCAGCCGATGCGGGCGAGAGCGCGATTGATGATGGTGACGGCGTCCATGTCGGCTCCGGCAGGAGGAAGCGCCCGGCGCGGGGCCGGGCGCCCAGGCAAAGGCTCGCTTAGACGATCGACGTCGCCTGGATCGGCGCGACCGTGACCGCGGTGCCGCTGTTGGCCGTGACGATATAGATCCGGCCCGCTGGCGATCCGTCGAGATCGAGCCGGGCGAAGATCATCTCGCCGACCTGCATGACGTCGGCCATGCCGTTGAAGTGGCCCGCCGTCTGGACGGTCGCCGCGTCGTCATTGGTGGCGAGGTCCCAGTCGGTAAGCTGCTTGGTGTTGGGGGCGGCGCCGTGGGAGACGCCTTCGTTCTTCCGGCGGATCGTGCCGTTTCCGACAGTGCGCATGTGAAAATCCTCGGGTTGCAAAGAAGGGTGAAGCCGGGGCTACGCGCCCCGGCCGGGGGATCAGGCGGCCGGCAGGACGATGTCGGCCGGGACGTATTTCGCGGGGATCTTCACCGCACCGTTGGGCAGGAGGAGCTGCGAGCCGATGCGCATCCGCATGTTGTGGGTCCAGCAATCCTTGCGGTTGTCCCAGGCGACGGAACCGGTCAGTTCGCGGACATAGCCGAAGCCGATCGCCGAGCGGTGCCACATCAGGCAGGTGGCCTGGTTGGCGGCGTCGCCGTCGCGCAGCGTCTTGTCGGAGAGCGCGAAGATGTGAATGCCGTTCCAGGTCTTCGCCAGGTTGCCCTTCACGAAGGGCAGGTCAGGCCCGACATAGTCGGCATTGGCGATACGCTTGTCGCCGATCAGCATCGCCCAGGACACGCTGTCGACGGCGCAGAAGACGTTGCCGTCCTGCACCTCGACATCCTGCGCCATCAGAACCTGCTTCGCCTTGACGAGGGTCGAGACGGACATGAGATCGAGATAGGCGCCCTGCGACTGGGTCGCCGCCTTGAGCGCCCGGACGATCGTCTTGTCGTGAACGCGGCCGAGCGCCATGGCCGAGCGCTTGGCAACCGCCTGCTGGCGGTTCACCGTCATCTGGTCGAGATCGTCCTCGAAGACCTCCTCGAAGGCACGGCTCTTCTTGGTGTCAACCGCGACGGTCGTGTCGTTGGCGTTGTGCGGCTTGGCGACGTCGCCGCGCTTGACGTCTTCCTCGGCCTCGCCGATGCCGAAGATCGGGAAATGCATCTTCTCGCCCGTGATCTTTTCGGGCGGGGTCGTGGTGTTGCGCAGCGCGAAGCCGCCGGACTGGTAGACGTGCAGCGCCTGGGTGCGCCACTGCTGGACGTAATGATTGGGGGCCGTTGCCGACATGGGCTCATCTTTCCCGGTTGAGTGGTCCTTTGGTTTTCCGGGGCCGATTGCCAGAAGGGTGTGCGGGCCTGTCTCTTTCGAGCCGGTTGCCGCGCCGTCCGGGTCCATCCACCGTTGATCGGCGAGGATAGGGGCGGGCCGAACCTGTCACGTTTATCGACGGCAAAGAGGAAGCCCGCCGGGCGGGGCCAGGCGGGCTCTGAAAGTCCAGTTGCCGACCGGCGGCGGCGACCGGCGCGTGAGGGAGCCTAGTCGTCCGGATACATCTGCTTGAAGAGCTTGCGCGTCTCCTCGGCATAGGCCGGATCGAACTTGGCGCCAAAGGCGTCATTGCGCGGATCGGCCGTGCGCGCCTCGAGGTCGGATTTCGAGATGCCCTGCTGCTGGATGCCGCCGCCCGGCTGGATCGACGGGTTCGAGCCGGATTTCATCAGCGCCTCGATCACCGCGACGCCGTCGGCCGACGTCGTCAGCAGCCGCATCTCGTTCTTCATCCCGTCGGTGAAACCGTGCTGCGGCGTGAGCTGCTTGATCCAGTTTTCCGCCGTCAACAGCCGCTCGCCGCCCTTCGCCTCGATCTGTTCCGCGGAGCCGCGATAGCCCTCCGGCGCCAGGCTCTTCAGGAGCGCGGACGTATCGAATGGCTTTTCGATCAACCCCTTGTCGACGAGCGTGTCCATGAATTTCGGGATGGCGTCGATCTGTTGCTGGGTGAAGCCGTGCTCGTGGGCGATGCCTTTGAACGCCTCGAGCGCCGGATCGTCGTCGGCGATCCCGCCGGCGGCTTTCAGCTTGTCGGACCAGTTGAAGGCATAGGCGTCGGCCTTTTCCGGCACCTGCGGCCCCTTCGCCTGGGCGTCGCGGAAGCCCTTGTTCTCCTTGAACAGGCGGTCGATCGTTTCCTGATCGGTCTGGCCGATCAGATGGTCGGCGATCCCCTCGGGTTTGTGCAGGGAAGGCTGGGCGCCGTCCGCGCCGCCGATCGGCAGCGTCTTGGCGCCTTCCGTGCCCGGCTGCGCCGGATCGGCGACCTTGCCGGCGCCGGCGTCCGCATTGGTGATTTCAGGCGTCGTGTCGACGCCGTGGCTGTTTTCCTGTCCGTCCATGTCAGTTCCTCGGTGTTGCCGGCCGGTTCTCCGCCTGGGCGATGGCCTCGAGAATGGCCCAGACGAAATTGCACTGCGCATTGTGCGCGATGACGAGCGGGGTGATGGCGTCCATCGGCAGCATCGCGTCGACCGGATAGGGCTGCGCGCGCAGCGTCTGGTCGATCATGAGCTGCAGGCACTTCTGCCCGTCCGCGGTCGCAAAGGTGTCGCGGAAGACGGCCGCTTCCTTGCGGATGGCGGCTGCGCTTTCCTGGCGCTGGCGGTGCAGCGCGCCGCTGGAGCCGTCGATCCCCGCCCAACCCTCCATGTCGCCGCCCATCGCGCGGCCGAGTTGCTCCAGAAGCGATTGCGCGGACGGCTCGTGATCGAGATCGCGCAAGGTCTCGTCGGGTTCGATGCCGTGTCGGTCTTCGGTTTCGGTGTCGCTCAAGGTTTCCTGTCCTTCGCTATATGACGGCGTGGCCTCACGCCGGTTGCATCTGTCCGCCCGGCGGCGCGGCCGATCCCCCTTGGGCGCCACCGGCCGGCTGCGCCGGCATCTGCGCCTGGGCAATGATCTGCGCCACCATCTGCTGGATCTTCGACTTTTCCGCTTCCGAGCGGATCAGCTTTTCGGGGATGCCGAGCTTGTGGCCGATTTCGGTAAAGACGTCCTCGACCTTCGCCGTCAGCATGGTGATCTCCATGCCGCCGAGCGAGATCATGATCTGCAGCCACTCGACGAGCGACGACACGTCCTGCGCCTGCTGGATCTTCGCGATCGGCGACACCACCTCGACGCGGAACAGGAGCTGGTCGATCGTCAAATTCGTCGAGATCAGCTTCTTGCGGAACAACACGTCGATGACGCGCTGGATCAGCGGCCGGATGATTTCCAGCACCAGGCGCGCATAGGCGCCGGCGAGGTCGGCCGACAGGCGTTTCATCCGCTCGACGATCTCCGTCGCCGAACGCACCGCGCCGCTGTCGGGCGGCAGCGTGTCGTCGAGCATGAGCTGCTTCACGCTTTCGCGCAGGTCCTGCAGGATGAGGTTCGAAATGTCGAACCGGCCGGGAACCTCGAGCCGCTGGACCGAGGCGCCCATATTGCCGCTGGTCGATCCCACCGCCCACATCGCGCCCGGCTTCATTCGCGCCGTTTTCGGGTTGAAGGTGCGATCGTTGCGGTAGATCCACAAGCCGAGAATGGCAAATGCGGCCGCCTTGATCGACAGTTCCGTCACCTTGTTCAGCGTCTTCGCCGTCGGCAGGCCGATCAGGCCGGGGCCGCGGCCCATCGGCTCGCCCGGCACCTTGTAGAAGCGCGGCGTCAGCCACGGGCAGGTCTGCTCCGTCGTCTGGTAGATCGCTCCTTCCTCGGCCTTGCCGGCGCGATAGGCCCAGAAATCCCACTGGCCGCGCGTCTCGTCATATTCGCACGCCTGGATGATCGCGACTTCCGTTTCCGGGTTCTCGTCGATGATCTTCTTCAGCTCGTCGGACAGCTTGATCCTGTCCTTCGGCCACAGGCCGGGGATGTCCTCGGCCGAATAGGTCTTCGGCCAGTAGATGCCGTTGACCTTGCCGGTGCCGTTTTCACGCAGCGAGATCTCGCCGACTGGAACCGAGACGAAGTTGAGGATGTCGCGATCGTGCTCCAGCATCAGCATCGCGCCGGTGCCGCCGAAAAGGTCGAGATACATCTCCCCGGCCGCGACCGCGAATTCCGCGCCCTCGAGGACGGCAGCGATCTTCTTCGAGATCAGCGCAAGCTCTTCCTCGGCCTGCTTTTTCTGGTCGCCCTCGATCTCGAGATACGGGCCGATCTTCAGCTCGAAAAAGCGCTGGAAGGAGGGCGTCACGTCTTGCTGCATCCGGCCGGAAAACCGGAACGCGGCTTTCGAGGCGGTGGCGTCGAAGATGCGGTCGACGCGCCCCTGCGTCGATGCGGCCTGCGTTCCCGCCGGCGCCCGGTAGGGCAGCACATATTCATAGAGTTCGTCGAGAAGCGCTTTGTGGCTGCGGCATTTCTCGATCGCGCGGCTGCAGCGCTTGTCGACCTTTTTCAGATCGACCTGCGCCGCCTTTACGTCCTTGGCTTCACTGTCCGCCATCAGCCGCCAGTCGTGCTTTTCTTTTCGCGATCGTTGAAGGCGAGCGAGCGGCGCAGCGTCGAGGCGCGGGATGCGACCGCCAGGCGCTGGTCGGCCTCGGCGTCGGCGCGGTTCGCCTTTTCATAGCGATCGCGCTGCATCGCCTTCTCGGCTTCGCTGGGGCCTTTGTTGCCGCCGCCGCCGAAGAGTTTGCCGATTGCGCTCATGACGCCCTTCCCTTGCCGTTTGGCGGGCAGTCTATGCGGGCGGGAAATCTGTCACGTTTATCCGCACCCAGGTCCGGATGGCGGTGCCGGCCAGGTGCTCGTCGATCGGCACAAAACCGATCAGCCGCGCCAGTCGCTGGCCGGCGGCATTCGCGTCGTCGATCCGGGCGATGATCGTGCTGTCCGGCATCACCGTCGCCACGCGCAGCATCGTGTAGCGCAAGGCTGCCAAAGGCAGCTTCACGCCGGACGGCAGCATCAGGCAGGCCTCGAAGATGCCGGAATGGAAGGGAACGAGGCTGCCGATCAAGAGCGGTTCGCCGTCGTGCCAAAGCGTCCAGGACGGAGCCGCAGTGATCTGCACCGCCGCGCCCTTCCATATCCGGCGCGGAACGGTCGGGCAGAGCCGCGCAAAATCCGACAGGGTCGCCGGCCGGAACTCCATCAGGACCGCCAGACGTCGAAATTCGTGTTGACCTCGACCGTCCCGCCGAAATCCTCGTCGTCGGCATCGAACATCTTGTCGCCGCGCCCACCCATCAGCTCGCCGCGCTTGATGCCCTCGACGCCGACCAGGTCGAGCACGCCGTATTGCAGTGCGTCATGCGGGTTCGAATATTCGTTCTTCTCGGGCTGCGGGTCGGACAGCCCTTCGACCCCGCGGCGCTTGCGGTATCGATAGTGCGAATTGAAGCCCTTCCGCAGCATCTTCGCGCGCGGCGACACCTTGATGCCAGGCTCGTGTCCGTCCACCCGATAGCGCAGGAGCTGGCGCACGCCGTCCTGGCGCACGTGCAGTTCCTGGCTTTCCGCCGGCCAGATCGTGATGCCCATGATCTCGCTGACGATCTCGAACATCGACTTGTCACCGGTCTCGCTGTCGCCCCCGAAAAATCCGGCCGGATCGCCCGTCGCCCGTTCGACCTTGAACCCGCGATAGCGCGTCTCGAGGAGGAGCTTGCAATCCCGGCCGAAACCGGACGGCCCGATCCGGCCGGGGCAATGCTCGTCGAGGACGCGTAGCTGGCCGCTTGGCGTCCATTGCAGCACCAGCATGGCGGGGCCGCGCACGCCCTGGTCGAAGCCGAGACGCAAGGGCAGGCCTGCAACCGGCTCGATGTTGTCCTCGGCAGCATGGACCTGGTCGTCATATTCGGGATAGACCGGCTCGCCGTCACGGTTCGGACCCCACTTGCCGTCGACCATGCGCTGCACCCACCAGGGCCGGTGCTTGTTCTCTTCGGCCATGCGGGCATAGGTTTCCTGCGAAATCGCCGCGCGGTTCTCGCCTTGGGGCGAGCGGCCGGAAGGCTGCTTGAAAAGGCGATGTCCGGACGGCTTGATCTCCTCGAAGATGCTGTAGGTCCAGTTGTCGGTATCGGGCGGGTTGAAGTCGCCCGTGACGCAAGTGTAGTAATTCGTGCCGGCCGGCAGGAGCCGCTTCGGCGGAAAGCGCTGCTGGGCGGCGCGGCCAGTCAAGTAGGTCAGCACGTCGCCCGACATCAGATCCGCCTCGCCCATATTGGCGGTCGTGAACTCGATACCGCGCAGTGCCTGGTCGACATCGGCGTCCTGGATCGCCTGGAAGACCATCTCGAAAATGATCAGCCCGCCGTCCGGCGCGTCGAAACGCAGTTCGTGCGTGGCCTTGCGCCCCTCGCCGCCCTGCCAGTCGCCGCGGTCCTTCGGGAACCACTGCCACCAGCTCTTGATCGTGGTGCCCCACAGATTGGCATAGGTGTCGCGCAGCTCGACATGACGGTGCCGCCGGTGCCCGTCGAGGCATTTCGGCATTTCGAGCGCGCATTTGAGCTTGTCGAAGAAGTCGAGGTTTGTCTTTCCCGAGCCGATCGGCCCCATCATGAACCGCACGCTCGACTTGCGATCCATCAGGTAGGCGGCCGCGACCGGCCCCGGCGGCACATATCGGTTGATGTCGAAATCGCTCACCGCTACTCCTCCCGCGAGACGTCAGCGGCCTCGCGTATTGCCTGGTTCTGGTTTTCGATCATGGACACGATTACGGCTTCGCTCATGCCGCATCGCATCGCCCGCGCGATCGCGATGGTGTTGAAATCGTAGTCGGATGCAGAGATCGCCTGGCGGACCGCCGGCGGAAGGGCGTCGAAAACCGCCATATGCTCTTGGGCCGGCGGTGTCACGCTGTACTGGACGCCGGCGATGCGCTCGCCACGATTGCGAGGCGTCCGGCTCACGACCGCACCTGCAGGAGTTTCGGTTTCAGCTTGCCCTGGCGGGCCTTCGTCTCGACGGAGAAGGGCACGCCCGGCCGCTCGGCGAAGATCTTCGCCAGGACCGTGCGGATATGGCCGGCGCCATCGGCATCGGTCGCTAGCATCATCAGCGCCGCGTCCGCCAGGGCGTCGCGCACGTTGGCCGTGTTCGGCTCCAGCGCGCCGGCGGACTTCGCCGACGCCGCGCGCGCCCGCGCCCGCCGCCGGGCAACCCGGAAATATTCGCGCCGGCCGGCCGCATCGAGGGCGGTGAAGGAGCCATCCGCAGGCGCGCCGCGCTCGCGGAGCCGGCGGTAGAGGTTCATCAGCGCGTCATCGGAGATTTGGACGCGTCCAATTGTTGTTTTTGTCTTGGCGGTCATCACGGGGCCCGCTTGATGGAGTTGCCGCTCGTGATCATCACGAAGCCGTCGGCGAACTCGAGCCGGATCGAGTTGCGGGCACCGCGCGCTGTGAGTTTGCAGATCTCGCCCTTGCGGCCATGACAGTTCCACCGATACACATAACGGCGGTCTGATTTGGCCAGGCGCGAAGCCCTCCCCCCAACCCCGGCGAGCCGGCGAACAGATTTCCCCTCACCCACCAACCGGCACGGTTCGCTTTGAAGGCTGAAAACCGCACAGGCTTTACCCGCTAGCTGACCGCGATCGCGTTTCGAGGACGCCCCCAGGGCCTCGCCCAGGGCAGCCGATGGGCCACCCCTCCGGACCGATCCGGCCTGCGCCGGCGACGAGGCGGCGGGCTGCGCCGCAGGCTGGACCTGCTGATTTACGATCATCGGTCCGAAAGCCGAATTACGCTGCATCGTCAATCACTTGCCCTCGTCGTGAGACTGCGCGTCGTGAGACTGCGCGTCCGCGTCGTCGCTAACCCGTTGATTTTGCTGTGTCTCGGCGGTGCCGTCGATCAGCTTCATGGCAAGGCCGAACTCGCTGCCGCCCTCGGCCGCCAGCGCCGCGATCGAGCGCATGTCGAGCACCGTGAACGTGCCGGCCGTCGCGCCCTGCACCTGGACGGCGGTCGGCATCTTCTGCGCGACGTAAGGCGCGAGGTCGGACATGACCTTGCGGTGGTACTCGGCCGCCTCGATCTTCTTGCAGCCGAGCGTCTTGGCGATCACGTCGATCGGCGTCGACACGATCTCGGCCATGGCGAGGATCGGATGCCGGCCGGTCTCCTGGATGAGGCGCACCAGGTCCTTGGTGACCTTGCTCGGCCCCCTCGGCCTCCCCGGCCCGCCGCGCTTGATTTCGCCGCCCTCGGCCAGCTTGATCGTGCCGAAAACGCTCGATCCCGCGAAGAGATCGTCCTGCACCGCGCCGGGATTTTCAGCGCCCGCCCCGCGCCCGGAAACAATATCGCGGGCGGCCTGGTCGAGCTGCAGCGCGTCCTTCAGTCCGCCTTCAGGCTTGCCGGCCATTTTACCCCCCGCAAATATTGCTGGAACCGTGGAACCGGCGCTGGAACCGCTCGCCGATCAAGCCAATCCATTGAAAAAACTGATGAATATATCCCTCTGGAACTGTGGAACCGTGGAACGTAACAACACGCGCGCGCCTGCGCGCATACGGGAATGTGCGGTTCCACGGTTCCATGGTTCCACTTTGTGATTTCTCCTGCCGGATCAATGCCTTACCCCTTCAGCTATCGGTTCCAGTCGCGGTTCCATGGTTCCACTTTCCGATTTCATCAATGATTTCAATGGTCGCGGCGGTTCCACACCCGAACCCAATCGAGCCGCGTTCGGCCCGTGGTCTTTTCTCTGGAGAGAATGGGTCGGGGTTGAAGGTGTCACGTTTAGGCGGCGGCGCGACGGGGTCGGGGCGCCGAGCCACCGGGTCGGGGCAATCCCTTGCGGGCTAAGGCTCGTGACGAAATATGCGCGGCCTGCCGGCCGCAAGATTTTTTCCAACCTGACACCAGGCGGCACGGCCGCGCGCCCAGGCGGTCGCCTGGTCGCGCTCATCTGACGCTGGTGAGATGGTTTGCAGGGAAGCATGATCATGCCGCCTTTTCCTCGTTCCTGTCCGCGATGATATCCTTCAGGGCAAACGCGATGCCCTTCAGCTTGACGCCATGGATGCGGCCCGACGCCTTGCGCCAGGTGCCCTCGGGCGCCTGCTGCAGCGCGCCCGCCCATGTGCCGGCGGCCATTTCTCCCTGCCATTTCGTATCCTTGAAAAGCTGGTAGAGCAGCGTGTGCTGGTTGGGCACGAAGAGCTCGAAGCTGCCGCCCTTCTCGGTCGGCTTTTGCAGCGACAGGCCCGTCTGCTCGAGGAGCTTGCGCGCCGGCTCGAATTTGAGCGCGTCCGGATCGTTGATGTTGTGTTCCCAGAAGTCGGTCAGCACCTCGCCGACCGTGTGCCGCGTGCCGCCGCGCCAGGCCTCGATGCGCTGGGTCATGAGGTGCGATAGGCACAACCGCCAGTTTTCCTCGGCATCGTCGAATTCGGACAGCACCGCGGCCGACAGATGCTCGCGCCACGGCTCGAACGGGCTTTCGCCCTCCGCGTTCGGCCCCATGGCCAGGCCGAGCGCCTCGGCGTCGTCGGCGATGACCAGGTCGGCGACGGCCATCAGCGTGCCGAACGTGTCCTGGCCGCGCCCGTCATGGCCGCACGAGGCGAGGAAGGATCGCCAGGCGCCGAAGGTCGCGTGCCATCGGTGCCAGTTGTCGAGAAGCCGGCGCAATATCTTGCGGCCGAGATCGGTCAGCTCCTCATCGGGAATGATCGGCTTCACCGCGCCGGGCGGCTGGCGCAGGAGCCGGAGGATCGCCAGGCGCGACAGGTCCTGCGGCTCCATCGCCGGCATGTTGATCGACGACAGGTTGAACGCCGATCGGCCGTGAAACTGGGTGCCCTTGTGGCTGTCGCCGCCGCGGTGCATCGGCGCGCCGCTATAGGACAGGCGCAACAGCTCGATGACGGCCTTCTGCTTGCGGTTGTCGGCCTTGGCCTCGAACTCGTCGATCGCGACCGGCAGGCAGTCGAACTTGAGGAGCTGGTAGAGGCCGGCGGCCGTCGCGTCGGCCGTATTGACCAGCCATTCGCCGAACACGGACTTCAGGTCGTTGTGCAGGCCGGACTTGCCGGTCGCCTTGTCGCCCAGGACATAGCTTGCCGGCCGGTTCGCCAGCGCGCCGCCCAGAAAGCCGACGCCGATCCAGCCGACGAGGAGGATCGGGTCGAGCTCCGGCCGCACCCAGCGCCAGGTGCGAAAATGCGGCACCAGGCGCAGCATGGGTCCGGGCTTGAAGGTCAGCGTGTTCGGCCAGGGCCGGGGCAGCGGCGGCCGGGTCGGGTAGACCATGCCTTCCAGCTCGCCCAGATCCTCGGCGCCGCGCTTCGAATAGAGCCGGTCGCCGCAATGCAGGATCAGCCGGCCGTCGCGGCCTTTCCAGATGCCGCGGCCGCGCACGCGGTTGAGCGCGCTCCACGGGCCTTTGCGCGCGCAGGCGCCCATCAGCGTCTCGCGTGCCTTTTCAGGCCGCCAGCTCGTCACGTCGCCATTCGAGTTCTTTTTCGGGAACGCCCAGTAGAGCCACCAGTGGCGGCCCATGAAAAGTTCGTTGATGCCGGCTTGGCCGAGCTCGCTGCCGCGCAGCGCGCGCATCTGGCCGATCGTGTCGAGAAAGAAATAGACGCCGTCGTCGGTGCCGAGCGGCAGCACGGGACAGCCAGGCGGCAGGCCGTAATCGTCGGGATGCCATTCGCCAGGATTGATGCCGTCGAGCTGCCGGCCGGGCACCGGGTCGCTTTGGCCGATGCCCAGCAACGGGTCGCCGGCCTCCGCGTCGCGCAGCGCTGCGGCGACGTCGTCGAGCCCGTCATGGGTCGTCTCGATCGCCGCGCCTGGTGCGTGCGACGCGGCCTTGCCTGCCGCGTCGCCTGTCTTTCCCCTCGCCATTTATGCCGCCTGCCGCCTTATTTCCTGGTCTTTTTCGCGGCCGCGTCGTCGGCCTTCTTGTCGTCGGCCGGCTTGTCGTCCTGCGGCGGGGTTGCCGGTGTCTTTCCCGGATCGCCCTCAAGCTCCGCACGGCTGACGAGCACCAGCTCGTCATCGTCCTCGTCGTCGTCGGCCGCGTCCTCATGGAACGGATCGAGCGCCTGGGCGACGGCGCGGAAGGTGACGAAGAAGACCTGTAGGTCCTCGTCGGCCGCCTCGATCGACGGCAGCTCGAAGGGCATACCGACCAGCTCGCCGAATTTGCGCGCCAGCGTTTCGGGCGGGGGGAAATTGCGCTGCCGGGCATAGTCATAGAGGCCGGCCATGGTGTCGGCGTCGAGGTCGCGCGTCTGGCCGCCGGCGGCGACCTTGGCGGCGAAGACCGCCGTGTTCAGGATCTTGCGGTGTTTCATGCGGCCTGCTCCATTTTGGGCGATTTGTATTTCTCGCTCACCTCGCGGATGCGCTTGTCGAGCGTCCAGGCGAGGTCCTCGCCCATGCCGCGGCTGGGCTGCGGAACGAGGCCGTTCAGCACGATGGCGAGATTGTCATAGGCCTCGGCCTTCGGTCGAAGCCGCTCTATATCGGCCCGCAGGCCTTTGATCTCGGCGCTGCAGCGGGCCATCATCTCGATGGCCTCGCGCTCGGTCATTGTCGGTCCTGTCAAATCCGTTCTCCTTTCAAGAGATCGTTCATGTCCTTGCCGCGCGGGGATCGCGCGACGAACACCTGGCGGAACCGTGCCCGCAGGTTCTTCAGCGCCGCGTCCAGGGCGGCCTCGGCCTGGCCTTTGCCCCAGTCATTGTCGGCGCAAACGGTGATCGTGGTGATGCAGGGCAGGTCCGGCACATTGCCGATATTGCCGAGCGTGCCGGCGGCCCAGACGCGCCGCTCGGGCATGGCGAGCGCGCAGGCAAGCGCGTCCTCGATCCCCTCGGTCACGATCAGCGGCCCCGCCTTGCCGGCCTTGGTCGCCGCCTCGGGCGACAGGTCGCCGGCGCCTTTCGATATCCGGATGAAGGAGCCGAGCCACCCGGCCGGCCAGATCTTGCGCGGCGCGTTCTTCTTCGGTTCCGGCAATTCGGCCTTGCCCGAGCCGTCCGGCTTCAACCAGGTGCGATGCACGCCGCGCGCGCGGCCGTCCGGCCCGCTCATCAGCGCGATCATGCAGGGAAGGTCGATCAGCTCGCCGTCATGGGTGCGGTAATCGTGGCTGACGAAGAAACGCAGCGCGCCGGGCAGGCCGCGTCCGCGCGCCATCATCGGCGAAAGGTCGATCGCGCGGCTTTTCAGATAGGTATCGAGCGTCGAGCCGGGAAAGGTCAGCGGCAGGAGCTTGTCGGCGTGCAGCCACAGGCCGAAGGCACGCCGCGCATTCTCCTGCCTTTTGTCGGCATCCTCGCGTTCCTCGGCCGCGCGCCGCGCCGCGATCTCTGCCGCGCGCTTCTGGCGTTCCGCCTCGCTCATCACCGGCGCCGAACCGGTCGACCAGCCGAGCCAGCGCAGACACCAGGCGCGGGTTTCCGTCAGGTCGGCATGGCGGCAGCAATAGTTCACCAGGCGCACCACGTCGCCGTCGTCGACGCCGCGCACGCCGGCCTCGTCGCGGAATGCGCCGATCGCCGGATTGCGGATGCGCACCCAGAACGAGCCGCCATGCCTGTCGGCCCGCGTCGGGTTGCGGCCGATCCAGTAGGCGCCGTTGCGGTGCCCGTCGGGCACGAGCTCGCGCGCAAGATGCTCGATGCGGTCGAGCAGCGCCGCGCGGATCTCGGAAAAGTCGGGACCGCGCGTCATTGTTCTGCCTCCGGTTGGCGGCCGGCAGCTTCAATCTCGGCGATGATGTCGGCCAGCGGACGCGGATCGCGGCAGACCAGGTCGGGATATCCGAGCTTTGCGCGCCAGAATTGGCGTGTCGTGGGCAAGGTGCTGTCGACGAGCTGCGCGGCTTGCATGAGCCCGATCGCGGCGAAGAGATCGATCATAGCCGCCGCCTCGCGCGATGGATGGCGCGCTTGGCCTCGCGCTTGGTGTAGAGGCGGTGCGCACGCTGCTGCGTCTCCTCGACCAGCGAGACGACATATCCATCCTTGCAGATCAGCACATAGCCTTCCCTGCGAATGCGGCAGGCGCCGGCGCGCACCATCGGCCACAGCCGTTCCGGGCAGATGCGGTTGCGCAACGCGTCGATCGACACGCCCAGCGACTGCGCCGCCGCCTTCGCCAGCGTCCAGTTGCCGGCGTCGCGACCGTGCGCCTTCACCAGCGGGGCAAGGTCGAAACCTTCGATGCGCTTCAGATAGCGCAGGATGGCATGAGCGGTGACGGGCGAGAGCGGCTTCACGGCATCGCTCCCATGCCGATCGCGGTCCGCGTCTCGATCGCACGGCCGTCATCTTTGAGCCGGCGATCGATCGCCGCGCAGCAATCCTCGCAAACATAGAAGGTCATGACCCTGCGGGCCTGGCGATCGCACTCCGTCTGGGCGCGAACACGCGCGCCGACGGGAATGGACTGCTCGCAAATGACGCAGCGATGCGGCCGGCGCGTTTTGAGCATCCGGTTGTCGAGTATGCGCACATCACTGTCGCGGTCGGCAGCGAACAGATCATAGTTGAGAACATGCTGATCAACCCAGTCCATCTGCCCCCCCCTTTTGCGCATCGTCCATGCCATCACAGCATCGCCTCCAGCCGCGCGAGAAACCCGTCGATGTCGGCCTTGTCGCGCTCGAGCTCGACGAGCTGCACGGCATGGCTGATCCGCGCGCGCGGCCGGTCGACGACGCGCGCCAGGCGCGAGGCCGGCACGTCGAAATGGGTGACGGTCAGGTAGAAGGTGGCGCGGCGGGCAAAGCAGCGCGCTTGGCTCCAGTCGCGGCCGCGCCGGCCGGGCGCGAGGATCTCGCCGATCGGCACGCCGGTCGCGCCGGCGACCAGCTCGGCGACCCGCAGGAACTGCGCCCGCGCGCCGGCGCTGTCGCGCTTCAAGCATAATTTCGCCCGCCGCCCCCGCATGATCAGAACAGGTTTTCGTTTTTGGCGCGATCGAGGCGCTCGATCTCGGCAATGATCAGGGCAGCCGCCTTCACCAGGTCGCGACGATAAGTCGAGCGCTTGAACCACGACTTGTCGAACGGCCAATGCCTGTCCGATCCGCCGATGGCATAGCAGGTGGCGGCCTGGGCCAGCTTTCCATGCTGATGGGCATCGTCATGCGCCGCCGAAAAGCCCTCGCCGGCGATTTGACGAAGCCGCTCGACGACGACGTCCATGGCCGCATCCGAGCAAGGCAGTCCTGCACCCTCGGCAAGCCCGCTCATGATCGTGTTGGCGAAGGCGACCGTCAGGCGTTCGCGTTTCTTCTCGTCACACCCATAAAGGTCGGAAAACGCACCGGCCTCGTCATAGGCGCGTTCCCACACCTCTTCGGTAAAGCTTGTCTCGTTGTCGTCCATGGTCCTCGTCTCCATCGTTCCCCGAAAAAAGACGGCCCGATCGGCGACCGGGCGGATGCCGATCGGGCCGCAAAGGCCGGCGGCGGGGAAACGGAACCGCCGGCTGGGAGGAGACGCAAAACCCTGGACGCTACGCGGCCGCGCCTCCGGCAAAGCGCGCCATGGCGGCGCGGCATTGCTCGAGGGGGCGCGACACGGTCTCCGGCAGGAGCCCGTTCGGATCGCGCGCCGCTTGAAGCGCGGCGCAGCGAAGATCGATGAAATAGGCGCCGGCATCGAAGCCGGTACGGCGGCAATGCGCCTCGGCCGCGCCGCGCGCGGTGACGATCACCACGTCGGGCCAGCGCAAAAGCAGTGCCGCGCGTTCCTGGTCGGACGTGGCGCGGGTGAATTGCTGCAGGATCGGCAGGCTGTCGCTCATGTCAGCCCCGCCGCTTCGGGCAAAGCCCGCGATGGCCGCTGGCATATTGCTGCACGGCCGCTGCCTCTCGGCCGAGCCTGGCGGCAATCTCCGCGATGCCCAGGCCTTCGGCCCATAACTCTTTCAGGAGCAGCCGGTCAGCATCTGTCCAGGCGCGGGACTTCGACTTCGCCGCGCCTGCCCCCCTGTCGGACTGAACGTCCGCCGAAGGCGCGGGCTCGCCCGAGCCCCGGCCATCGTCGGCCGCGGCCGTCGCCCTTGGGGCCGGAGGGACGGGCGGCGCAGCCGCCGGTTCGTCCCGTGAGGCCAAAGAAGACCCCGCCTGTTTCCAGCCGGCGATGATCTTCTCCACCCGCGCCCGCGGCAGCCCGAGCGCCGTCGCGATATATTCCGGCTCGGCATCCGCCATCAGGAAGATGGCGCGCACCTGCCGGTCGAGATCGCGGTCGAGCGGTTCTTCCGCCCGCTCCTGGCCGATGCGGGCCGCATAGGCGGCGTCGACCAGACGGCGCACATATTCGGCCGGCTTCACATTCATCACCCGCGCGCGGTCGGCCAGGGCATCGAACATGCGCTGCGGCAGGGAAAGCGGAACGGCGACGAGCTTGGGCTGGGAAAAGGCGGCTGGTTGCGGCATCACGCGGCCCTCCTGCGTTCATTGGCGCGTTTGGCTTTGAGGAAGGTCGAGCAGGCAGCGGCCGTCAGCGGCTTGCGGCCCGGCTTGACGGTCAAAAGCGCCAGCGGCCCGGCCTCATCGGGCGTCCAGTCGAGGTCGACGATCGCCGCGCCGTCATGCCCGTGGCCTTTCAGCTCCAGCGCCAGCGCGTCGCACAGCGACTGCATGAAGATCTTCTCCGAGGCGTATTGCCCGGTGAAGCGGTCGACGATCGTGGTGGTGATGACCGTCATGCCGTGCCACCCGAAGAATGGAGGAGCATGGCGATCGCGCGCTGATTGCCCTGCTCGACATTGCGCGCAACCATGTCCATCACCTGGGCCGGCGTATAGCGGCGCTGATCCTGCATCGCGACGAGCTGCCCGACCAGTTGGGCGGCCACCGCCAGCAATTCTTCGGCTGGCAAGCTCTCGCCCTCGACGCGTAGCGCGTTGATCAGGGCAACGCGAAATCGCTCGTGGCGCTCGTCGGTCTCGATAATCTTCCTCGTCACTGCACCGCCCTCCCTTGTCGCCGCGCGATCGGCAGACCGCGTTTTGCCAGCCTGTCCTGGCGGCGGATTTCGGCGCGCAGCGCGTCGGTGAGCCTCTTCATGCGCCGCTGCTCGACCAGGGACGGCACGGGCTTCTTCACTGCAGCCTCCCGTGCGTCAGATCCTCGACCAGGGCGCGCTCGCGCTCATTGAGATGGGTTTCCATCGCGTCGAGGGCGGTCATCATGGTGCGCATCCGCGGATTGGCGTCCGGCTGTTCCCAGCGGTAGAATGTGGACTTCGAGACGCCGCCGGCCGCGGCGACGTCCTTGATGGGCATCCGCAACCGTCGGGCGCGCTCGATGATCTGATTTATGCGACGCTTGTAATCCATAAATACGACGGCTAGGGTGATTTGCCGTCCTATGTCAAGCGTATTAGTAGTCAGTGCACGAGTAACACACATGCTGCAAAGTTGGGCCGTCGAAGCGGTTATTCAGGGACGGCCGGTGACAAAGCAGCACGACGAGCTGCGCGGCATAGTTCGCGAATGGCTCGAATTCATTCAGCAGAAATACGGGATCACCCCGCGCAAGATCGCGACGCGATCGAACGTCTCGCCATCGACGATCTATCGCTGGCTCGACGAGGACGCGCCGTTCGTCATGTCGATGTCGAAGCTGCGCCAGGTGGCCGATGCCTTCGGGGAAAACCTCCCCGAAGCGCTGACCGGGATGCCGGCCGGTGCCCGTCCGGGTTTCGCCGAGACGGATCTGGCGCCCTACGATGCTGCGCCTGGGGGCGCTGCCGGCAAGGTCGAGACCAATCATGGCCGCTGGCGGATCACCTCCGATGTGCTCGACATGGAAGGCTTTCGGGTCGGCGACGTTCTCGACTTCGACATGGGGCTTGAACCGCGCGCCGGCGACGTTGTCGTCGCCCAGGTCTACAACATGGCGCGGGGAACGGCGGAAACCCTCCTGCGCCTTTACCAGCCGCCCTTTCTCCTCACGCGATCGAGCGATCGGCGCATCGATGCGCGGCCGCTCTATGTCGACGGCGAACGTGTCGTCGTCATGGGAACCTTCGTCCGGCTGATCCGCGAACGCGCGGCCTGACATGGGCGCGCTGCTGGGCTTCGTCGCGTTCGCTGCGGCGTGGGCCTGCGGCTGGATCGCCGACCGCTTCAAGGAAACTGTTCTCAAGGACTATCAAGGCGAGAAGCTGGCGGATCGATTGCGCGATGCGGTCGCGGTCGCCTGGTTTGTCGGATGCTTTTTGCTCGCGCGCTGGTTCATCGTCACCCTGGGATGATCCACGTGAAACACTAATAGGACTTTTTTGTCCTGTTATCGGCTTCATGCCATTGCATTTGTCGCATTTATGCGAAACCATGCTCGTGTTTTCTCAACACGAGGTGATTTGCCATGAAAGAGAAGGTGAACACGGCGGGGCCGGTGGAGGCGCTTCTCACGCTGCCGCCTGTCCTGTCCGGCACGGACGTCGCCGCCATGCTCGGCTACCGATCGGCGGCCGGCTTCTACACCCGCCGGCTGGCGCTCGAGGCCGAAGGCTTCCCCAGGAAGCTGCCCGGCCTCAACGGCTGGTCGCGCACCGCCATCCTGCGCTGGATCGACACCAACGGCGAGACCTGGCGCCTCGCCGATGGCGACGACCGGATCGACGCCGCCGCCCGCGCCCTCGAAGCGGAGTATGCGGCATGAGAGGACCGGTTTATTTCGACCTGGAAGCGATCGAGCGCAACGCCCGGCATGCGACGGCGACGACGATTGCCGAGGCCCGCGAGCGGGCACAATCAGACGAGGATCAGAAGTTCGTCGACATCCAGGAGGAGCTTTACGAGCTGGCGATCCTGGCGACCTGCAAGCTCGCCGGGCTTCGCAATCGCGAGGTCGATCCGAACATCGTCGCCAAGGCGATGGGCAATGTCATCGGGTCGATGTCGGCCAACGCCTATCGCAATTTCGGGTCGAATTCGGGAGCCTCGCGCCTGCTCGTCAGGGCAACCGGCGAAGCCTTCCAGGCGCTGCTGCGCGGCACGAGCGACCACGGCATCGTGCGCCAGACCTCCGTGCAGGGTATTCAGGGAGGTCTGGCATGATGGCGGCCGTCAACGATCTCCATCGCCTCGACCCGAAGACGCTGACGGCGGCGCAGAAAAGCGCGCTCAAGCTCGCCAAGGCCGCGCGGCTGATCCGTTGCCGCAATGGCTGGCGCGGCGTCGGCACCAGGCTCGTCTCGCTCAAGACGGCCGGCGAGTTGCAGGCCCGCGGCCTGGTGCGCCCCGTCATCGACGGCCGCACCCGCCTCGACGTCACCGGCGCCGGCAACACGGTGCTTGCCGTCATGCAGGAAAGGGCGGGACGATGAGCAAAGCTGATCTCTCCCCTTCCACTCCCGTAGATGGGGTGGGCGAAGATTTGATGGACCGCGCCGTAGACGCATACCACGCGAAGGCTGGCAAGTCTTGCGTTTGGGACGGCCTAGAAGCCGCCTTAGAGGTTGCCCTCGCCTCCTTTTCCACTCCCGTCGATGGGGTGGGGGCGGAACCGCGCGTGAAGCCGTTGGAGTGGAAGGCAACCGGATTTTCCGATGGCGAGTTCGCTCAAAGTGTCTTGGGGTCTTACTTCGCTTATCCGACCGGAAGCTGGACTTGCCCGAAAATGCACCACACCCGGTTTGGCGGGTCAATTGACGAGGCCAAAGCCGTCGCCCAAGCCGATTACGAGGCTCACGTCCTTTCCGCGCTCGCCAATCCAGAAGCCGAAGCACGGCTGCGGGAGCGGGTGGACGTGAAGCAAATGATTGCGGATGTGGAAGCCGGCAAGCACAACGTGTTCGTGAACAAGGGCGAAGACCCGCACGGCAACGGCTCGGAACTCGACTGCCCGTACTGTGGTGGCAGCGGGCATAACGACGACGTGGCCTACGGCTTCGAATACAACGGCGAAGGCTACTCCGCGACGGGTGCCGAAGCCCGTCTCGCACAATCCGAGGGCAGTCCGGCGGTGACGGAGGCGATACGCGAGGCAGCGAATATTGCTTATCGGGTGTGCGCCGAAACTCGTCACATCTCATTAGGCGACAAGTGCAGAGACGCCATCCTCGAAGCCGCCCTCCATCCCCAATCGGCGGCAGGGGAGGAAGGGAAATGACGCCGACCGAGAAGCACAACGCCCTCGCACGGGACTTCGTCATGCGCGTTGCTTCCGAGACGAAAACCGACAGTGACATGATGGTCGTTGTCGAGAGCAGCCTGTTCGCCGCGATGCTCATATTGCAAAGGCAGCATGGCGTTAAGCCAATCATCTGCACCGAAATGGTCGACATGGCCGTTCAACAGGCTATGGAACGCTTTGCCGCCCTTCAGGATCGTCGGCCATGACCGCGCAGCCAGGCACAAACTGTCCGGTGTGCGGCGATCGCGTCGATCACTGGCCTTCGCATACCTGCAGCGGCAAGGCGGGGGAAAAGCGATGACCCATGTCGACGTCGCCCTGATGCTCGTCTTCGGCATGATCTTCGCCGGCATGTTGATGATCGCGGTCGTGCTGCTTTCCTGGCTGCAGGGGACGCGCCAGCCGCGTCCGCCATCGGAACATCTGGAAGCGCTTAGGCCGGCCCTGCGGAAGGCGGATCGATGATCGCGATCGAGCTCTTCGCCGCCGGCATCGGCATCGCCGCTTGGTGCGGCTACTGGGTCGGCCGCTTCGACGAGCGCGACCGCTTTTGAACCCGCTTGCGCCCTTGAGGGGCCCAGGAGCGCAGGCAGCCCGGCGGGAACCGCGTATGACGAGCGTTTCAGACCGCCGCTCAAGTACCCGCCGGGCAAATCTTTACATTGAGACAGGAGCAAGGCCATCATGTCCTTCATGGGGAAAGTCGAAATCCGCATTCCGCTCGTGTCGTGGCGCAACGGCCGCCCGCGTTTCATTCCGGGGCCGACGACGCGCGAGCTCGGCTACAAGGGCGAGGATCTGCGTCATGCGGATGGAAGCTGGCTGTCGCTCGACGAGACGATCGCCTGGGCAAGCAAGCGCCAGGCCGAGATCGCCGATCGCCGCCGCGATGTCGACGCCGGCGAGACGACGAAGCGCAAGACGCGCAACGCGCTCGCGAGGGCCCGTGCCGAAGGCCTGGTCACGGTCGGCCAGCTCTGCACCGAATTCGTCGACAGCCCGCGCATGTCCGGCAAGACGATCGTCCAGGGCCGCAAGAAGCGCGATCCGCTCGCGGACAACACCATCCGCTATTACAAGGGCGCCGCGCGCCTCCTCGAGGCGTTCGACAAGGGCCGCGTCTGGACCGAGGTCGCCGCGGCCGTGACGCCCAAGGCCCTGTCGGGCATCCTCGACCGGATCGAGATCGCGCACGGCCTCGCCCAGGCGCGCGCTGTCCGTGCCTTCCTGTCGGTCGCCTACGGCCATGGCATGACGCACCGCCTGGTGCCGGCCAATCCGGTCGCGACCTTGAAGGAGACGCTGCCCGAGCTGGCGCCCCGCCTGCGGCCGGCGACGATCGACGAGATCGAAACGCTCGTCGCCGTGGCGGACGCGATCGGCGCGCACGATGTCGGCGACATGATCGTCGCCGGCGTCTGGACCGGCCAGCGCCAGAACGATCGCCTCGCCGTGCCGGCGAAGTACGTCTCGGCCGAGGGCATCTATTTCGAGCCGTCGAAGAAGAAGCGCACGGCGCAACGCCTCCTCATTCCCGTCTCGAATGCCCTCGCAAATCGCCTGGAGCTGGCCGAGGAGCGCCGCAAGGACTGGAAGGTGACGCCGATCACCCTCTTCGCCTGCGACGCCACTGCACGGCCCTGGGGGATGGACTGGTACCGCAAGGCGTTCCGCATGGTCCGCCACGTCGCCGCCTTCGGCGATGCCGAGCGCGACCGGGACGGCAGGCTGACGAAGGACGCGTCGGCGATGTTCGGGGCGAAGGACGTCCCTGCCCTGCTCGCGGCCGCCGGCATCGCGCCCATGGTATCGCTCGCGGATCTGCGCGACCAGGATCTGCGCGACACCTGCCTGTCCTGGCTGCCGCTGGCCGGCTGCGACAAGTTCGAGATCGCCGGCTTCTCCGGCCATGCCTTCGCCCAGTCGGAAAAGGTCATGCGCCACTATGTGGCGATCCCGCCCGAATTCGCCCGCCGCGGCATGGAAAAGCTCGAAGCCTGGCACGCGGCCCAGCTCGCGGGCCGCAAGGCGGTGCGGGCGTGAGCATCCGGGGCATATTCATGGGCGACCGACGCATCGGCACCGTGATGAAGTTCGCGGGTGAGCCGCCGGCCACGCGCTGGCAGGCTTTCGCCTCGCAAGAGCGCAAGCAGGGCTTTCGCACGATGCGCGAGGCGATCGCCTGGCTCGAAACCGTTGATCGGAATGACCGGCAGGATGCCGGTGAACGCCCCGCGAACGCCGCCAGTCTCACATGAGACTGTGAGACTGGCATTTCAGTCTCATTGTTCCGGGTCCGTTCACGGTTGGCCGGCGCCCCGGATAGAGCGAAAAGCCTTATGTAGCATGGAAAGTGGAATGGTGGGTGATGTAGGGATCGAACCTACGACCCGCTGATTAAGAGTCAGCTGCTCTACCAACTGAGCTAATCACCCGGCCACGGGCGCCAAGGGCCCCCGAAGAAGCCGCGTCTATATCCACTCATCTGCGGCCTGTCCAGCACTTGCGTCAAAGTTTTTCATGCGGGCGGCGGTGCTGAACGGTCAGGCGAAAAGCGTACCCTCGGCGACCTTCACCGCATGGCCGCCGATCCGCGCGGCGGTGATCGCGCCGCCCTCGACGTCGATTTCGAGCCGGATGCGCGAGGGCCGGCCCATCTCGATGCCCTGTTCGATCCAGTGCCGATGCGAGCCTGCGCCCGGCTGGTCGAAATGATGGATGGCGCCCGCGAAGGCGGCCGCGGCCGATCCCGTCGCCGGGTCTTCGGGAATGCCCATATAGGGCGCGAACATGCGCGCGTGGAAGGCGCAGTCATGGCCGACGGTCTCGCGGCAGTAGACATAGGCGTCGGCGATTGTGCCATCGACCTGCGGCGCGATCTCGGCCCAGAGCGCGCCATCGCATCTGGCGCGGGCGGCGGCGTCAAGCCCGGCGACCGGGACGGTGACGTAGGGCACGCCTGCCGTCCAGAGCTGCGGCGCATGGTTTTCGAAGCCGATCTCATGTGCGTCGAGGCCGAGCGCGGCGGCGAAGGAGGCCTTGTCGACCTCGCAGTCGAGGCGCATTGGCAGTCGTGGAAGATCGAACTCGGCAAAGGCCGCATCGCCGTCCCGCAAGACCGCGCAACGCACAAGGCCGATCTTCTGTTCGAGGACGAGGATGGAAAGACCGGTCGGCTGCCCGGCTTCGGAAAGCGCAACGGCCGTGCCGACGGTCGGGTGACCCGCGAACGGAAGCTCGCGACCGGGCGTGAAGATCCGCATCGCGGCAGCGTGCCCAGCGCCCTTGGCCGGCAGCACGAAGACGGTTTCGGAAAGATTGAATTCCCTGGCGATCATCTGCATGGCGCCGTCGGTAAGGTCATCGGCGTCGAAGACGATCGCCAGCGCATTGCCGGCAAGCGCCTCTCGGGCGAAGACATCGTAGACGGCGTAGCGGCGGGCGGAAGTCACGGTTCGGGCACTCCTCGGACGGTCGACATGGCCAAACTTTAATTTGTAATCGCGGCGCTTTGGGGTGATCTGTCAAGCTTAGGGACATATCGAGCGCCAGGCTTCGTCAGATGGATCAGATTGCCGGCCGGCCGCAAGGGCCCTCCCCCGCACGAGGCGCAACGCCGCCGATCGCCGATGCGCTCGGCCTTGGCGCCGCAAAACGCAAAAGGCGTCGCTGGCCACTCCTCGCGGCTCTTCTCACTCTCGCAGCCGCAGGTGCGTATTACGCATTCATTCCCGCCTCCCCTCCACAGATCAGCTATCGCACCGTTCCGGCAGAGCGCGGCTCGCTGACCGTTCAGGTCTCCGCGACGGGAACCCTCGCGCCGCTGACTCAGGTCGACGTGTCGACGGAACTGTCGGGCGTGGTGCGCTCCGTTTCGGTCGACGAGAACCAGCGCGTGGCCGCCGGCGACGTGCTCGCCGTTCTCGACACCGCCCGCATCGAAGCGCAGATCGAGCGGGCCGAGGCGAATGTCGCCGCCGCCGCCGCCCGCGTCCTGGACGCGGACGTGACGCTCGCGGAGACCCGCGCCGCACTTGCCCGCGCCGAGCAACTGGCAAGCCGCGGCATGGTGGCCGACCAGGCGCTGGAAACGGCGCAGGCCGCGTTCGACCGAGCCGACAGCGCTGTCGCCATCGCCCGCGCCAATCAGGACATCGCCGAGGCGGAGTTGAAGCTTCAGCAGGCCGACCTCGACAAGAGCACCATCTACGCCCCCATCGACGGCATCGTCCTGACCCGCTCGCTCAATCCGGGCCAGACGGTTTCGGCCTCGACCCAGGCGCCGATCCTGTTCGTCATCGCCGAGAATCTGGAGCGGATGGAGCTGGAGGCCGCGATCGACGAGGCCGATATCGGCCAGGTCGCCGAAGGCCAGACGGCGCGCTTCACGGTCGACGCCTTTCCGACCCGCAGCTTCGACGCCCAGATCAGCGACATCGCCTATGCGTCGGTGGTCACCGAAGGCGTCGTCACCTACGAGGCGCGGCTTGCCGTCGCCAATGACGAACTCCTGTTGCGTCCCGGCATGACGGCTACCGTGGACATCGTCACCCGCGAGGCCGAGGACGCGCTTCTGGTGCCTGCCTCGGCGTTCCGGTTCAGCCCGGCGGTCGCTCAAGAGCGCTCCTCAGGCTTCGGCCTGCAAGCTTTGTTTTCGCCGCCGCGCATGGGCATGGGTCGGCGCGGGCGCGGCGGCCGCGGCGGTGCAGGCGAAAGCCGCGAAGCGGCCGATCCGTCGCAGCGCACGCTCTATGTGATGGCGAACGGCGCGCCGCAGGCAACCCGCGTCACCACCGGCTCCAGCGACGGCGATCGCATCGAAATCGTCGACGGGCTGGAGGACGGCGCCGAGATCGTCGTCGGCACGCAGGAGCGGCGATGAACGTCCACACCGAACCGCCGCTTCTCGCCTTTGCCAAGGTCTGGAAGACCTATGGCGCGGGCGAGGCCCGCGTCGATGCGCTGGCAGGCGTCGACCTTGCGATCCGGCGCGGCGAGTTCGTCGCCATCATGGGACCGTCCGGATCGGGCAAGTCGACGGCGATGAACATCATCGGCTGCCTCGATACGCCGAGCGAGGGACGCTACGATTTTCTGGGCGTCGATGCGGGCACGCTCGACCGTGGCCGCCGCGCGATCCTGCGCAATCTCTATATCGGCTTCGTCTTCCAGGGCTACAATCTGCTCGCCCGCACCACGGCTGCAGAAAATGTCGAGCTGCCGCTGATCTATCGCGGCGTGCCGGCGAAGGAACGGCGCGGCATGGCGATGCAGGCACTGGCGCAGGTGGGATTGCAGGGCCGCGAGGACCATACGCCCGGCGAACTCTCCGGCGGCCAGCAGCAGCGCGTGGCGATTGCCCGCGCCATCGTCGCCAATCCGACCCTTCTGGTGGCCGACGAGCCGACCGGAAATCTCGACACCGCCCGCAGCCACGAGATCATGGAGCTTTTGACCGGCCTCAATCGTGATCAGGGTCTGACAATCGTCATGGTGACGCACGAATCCGACATCGCCGCCTTCGCGGATCGGACCGTCGGCTTTCTCGACGGCAACATCGCCTATGACCGCGTCAACACGGAGCCGGCCCATGTTTCTTGAAACGGTCCGCCTCGCCCTGCGCTCAGTGCGCCGTAACGCGCTGCGCTCCTTCCTGACGCTGCTCGGCATCGTGATCGGCGTCGCCGCCGTCATCGCCATGATCACGGTCGGCTCCGGCACGACCGAAAAGGTCAAGCAGGACATCTCGAATCTCGGCAGCAACCTCCTGATGGTCTCGGCAGCCCGCCCCTCGCGCGGCGGCACTACGAATTTCACGCCAAGGCGTCTCGACGCCAGCGATCTGGAAGCGATCTCGGCCTCGCTTTCCGGCGTCGATGCGGTCTCGGGCGCGGCGCAGCGGCAGGTGCGCATCGTCTATGGCGCCGACAATCTGACTGCCGAGGTGACCGGCACCGACACAGAGTATTTCTCCGCCCGCAACTGGGAGGTCACCACCGGCCGCGCCTTCACCGAGCAGGAAGCCGGCTCGGGCGGCAATGTCTGCGTCATCGGCGAAACGGTGCGCCAGACACTTTTCGGCGGCGGCGATCCGCTCGAACAGCCGATCCGCGTCGGCCAGATGAGTTGCCGCGTCATCGGCGTGCTCGAAGCCAAGGGCACGGCCGGCTTCGGCCAGGACCAGGACGCGACGGTGCTGATGCCGCTGCCGACCTTCCAGCGCCGGATCGCCGGCAACCGCGACATCGGCACCATCTTCGTCGCCGCGCAGGACGGCGTGGCGACGAGCGCGGTCGTTGCCGACATCGAACAGATCATGCGGGAAAATCGCCGCATCGCGCCCGGTCAGGAAGATAATTTCCAGGTCCGCGACATGACGCAGATCGCCGATGCGGTGACGAGCACGACCGTGGTGATGACCGGTATGCTCGGCGCGCTCGCGAGCGTCAGCCTGCTCGTCGGCGGCATCGGCATCATGAACATCATGCTGGTCTCGGTCACCGAGCGCACGCGCGAGATCGGCATCCGCCTCGCCATCGGGGCGCATGAACGGCACATTCTCTTGCAGTTTCTGGTCGAAGCGACGGTCCTGTCGGTGCTGGGCGGCATCATCGGCGTCATCATCGGCCTGTCGCTCGCCGGCCTTGCCGCGATGAGCCTGTCCATCCCCTTCGTGCCGAGCCTTGCCGTCATCGCGCTGGCAGTCGGCTTTTCCGGCCTGATCGGCATGGTCTTCGGCTTTTTCCCGGCGCTGCGCGGCGCGCGGCTCGATCCGATCGTGGCCTTGCGGCACGAATAGGCTTCACAAGCTTCGCAAAAGATCGTCCGGCTACGTTGCGTTGCGAACTGACGAGGAGCCTGCCGTGAAGCTGAAATTGTTCGGAACGATCGCCGTCCTGACGATCGCGTCGCCCGCCTTCGCGGCCGACATCCACAAGGGGCCGATTCATCCCGGCTGGGGCGTGCAGGCGCCGGTCGCAGCCGCGCCGCCGGCCTCCGCCATCATCGTCGAGGAGCTGGGCAGCCCGCCTTTGCCATATCGCGGCTTCAAGTACCCGCTCGACGATGCAAGCTGGTTCTACCCGCCGCATCCGGCGGCCGAGAGTTACGGCTCGGCCTATGGCTATGCCGGCAGGCGCGTCATCGCCGCGCCACCCGTCGCCGGAGCGACTTCCCTGCCCTTCGCCCATGTCGACTGGTGCAATGCGCGCTATGCGTCCTATCGGGCAACCGACAACACCTTCCTGCCGCCGCGCGGCGGGCGCCGGACCTGTGTTTCGCCTTATCTGTGACCCGTTAACCTCATCTTTGGCGTTCGGCTGCTAAGGGTCTGTCGCTATCATTTGGTATTGGTGCAAGGCAATTCGGTGACAGACGAGAACCTCCGCCGCGAACATCGCCAGCGTGTCCTCAAGGGCGCGTCGATCATCGGCGACGTCAACACGTCGGAGATTGCCTGCACCGTGCGCAACATGCATTCGAAAGGCGCGGAACTGCGCGTGCCGGCCGATGTCGTCGTGCCGGACGATTTCCTGCTCTATATTACGACCGACGCCAAGGGATATCGCTCGGTCGTGCGCTGGCGCACGAAGGACCGCGTCGGCATCGAGTTCCTCGCCGAGGAACCCAAGCCGCACTGGCACTATGGCTGAAGCAGACGAACGCCGACATCGCCGCCGCGGCGCCAGCACACTTCCACCGGCCTGAACGCGATCTGATCGGAAATCCGCATCTCGAAGCGCTGCGGTATCGCCAGCGCATCGCCGAACGAAAGCCGCGCGCCCTTGTCCGAAAGGCTGCGGACCACGCATTCGCGGCTGGCATAGCCACCGTCGAAACGCAGCACCGCGCCCTTGAAGATGCGCCGGCGCTGTTCGTTGCGCCGATCCGGGAAAGCCTCGCCGCCAAGCGCGATCGATCGCTCTGTAATCTGTGTCATCATGGCACAACCTCCACTCAACCGACGGACGCGGTGCAAGCGTTATGCCACAATGCAGAACGGGCCGCCTCAAGGGCGGCCCGTTAAGTCAGGGTTTGGGATCGCGATTAATTCTTCGCCTTGTCGACGAGCTGGTTCTTGGCGATCCACGGCATCATGGCGCGCAGCTTGGTGCCGACTTCCTCGATCTGGTGGGCATCGTTGCGGCGGCGGATACCCTTGAAGCGGGCCATCCCCGACCGATACTCCTGCATCCATTCGGAGGTGAACCTGCCGGTCTGGATGTCGTTCAGCACGCGCTTCATCTCGGCCTTGGTCTCGGCGGTGATGATGCGCGGGCCGGACACGTATTCGCCCCACTCGGCGGTGTTCGAGATCGAGTAGTTCATGTTGGCGATGCCGCCCTCATAGATGAGGTCGACGATGAGCTTCACTTCGTGCAGGCACTCGAAATAAGCCATTTCGGGCGCATAGCCGGCTTCCACCAGCGTCTCGAAACCGGCCCGGATGAGTTCGACCAGACCGCCGCAAAGGACGACCTGCTCGCCGAACAGGTCGGTCTCGCACTCTTCCTTGAAGTTGGTCTCGATGATGCCCGAACGGCCGCCGCCGACGCCGCAGGCATAGGAGAGGCCCAGGTCGAGCGCGTTGCCCGAGGCGTCCTGATGGACGGCAACGAGGCACGGCACGCCGCCGCCTTTCTGGTATTCGCCGCGCACCGTGTGGCCGGGACCCTTCGGCGCGACCATGAGAACGTCGACGGAAGCCTTCGGCTCGATCAGGCCGAAATGGACGTTGAGGCCGTGGGCGAAGGCGATCGCCGCGCCGTCGCGGATATTCGGCGCGATCTCGTCGCGATAGATGTCGGCCTGGAGTTCGTCCGGCGTCGCCATCATCATCAGGTCGGCCCATTTGGCGATCTCGGCGACGGTCATGACCTTGAGGCCGTCGGCCTCGACCTTCTTGGCGGTCGCCGAGCCGGCCTTGAGGCCGACGGCGATGTCCTTCACGCCCGAATCCTTCAGGTTCAGCGCATGGGCGCGGCCCTGCGAGCCGTAGCCGATGATGGCAACCTTCTTGCCCTTGATGAGATTGAGATCGGCGTCGCGATCGTAATAAACGCGCATGGTCATGTCCTTCCCTGAAGTGGTTTTTGGGTTTGAGGCGCCCCGTAAAGGGCGAAAAACTGCTGCGTCGCGCGCGCGGCATCCCGCGCGATCTCGGCTTCAGTCGTTTCCAGCCGGTCGCCCAGAAGCAGCCGGATCTGAACGTCGCGGCCGACGAGGCCGAAAAAAGTGCGGAACGCGGCTTCCGTGTCGTCGAAGGCGAGAAGCCCGTTCGCCCTGCCCGCTTCGAGAAGCGGCTTCAGCCGCTCGCCGATGGCAAAGCGCCCGTTCGCCAGAACCATCCGTCCAAGGCTGCTCTTGCCCGAGCCGGCATGGCTGATGCCGACCCGATTGAGCGCGATCGAGGTGCGGCTGGAAATGACGGAGAGCCAGTTGACCGCAAAGGCTTCAAGGCTCTCGCGCAGTTGCGAGGCGTCGAGATGCTGTGCGTCGAAATTGCCGGCGCGCACGCGCGAGGCCTGCCAGCGCACGGTCGCGGCCAGAAGCCCGTCGCGGTCGCCGAACCATTTGTAGAGCGTTTCCTTGGAGCAGTTCGCCTTGCGCGCGATGGCGGCCGTCGTCACCGCGTCCCCGCCGGTGACGAGCAGGTCGAGCACGGCGTCCAGAACGTCCTTCTGACGCTCCGTCCACTCGTCCATCGCTGTCGCTGCTGCGCTCAAATCCCTGCTCCGAAAATCTGTACCGTACGGTACGGTTCGGACTTCTAGCGAAGCGACGAGGAGTGCGCAAGTCCCTCGGCAACGGAATTAAATTACCACCTGGGTCCCGATCTCCACGACGCGCCCGCTCGGTATCTGGAAATAGGCGATGGCGTCCGACCGTGAAACGTCGGGCTCTAGCCTTCGCAGGAAAGCAGGAAACGTCGCACGGTTTCGGCCATGCCATGTTCCAGTGCGTCGGCCGTCAGCCCATGTCCGATCGACACTTCGGCAAGCTTGGGGATACGCCGCACGAGCGGCGCGAGATTGGTGACGGTGAGGTCGTGCCCGGCATTGACGCCGAGCCCGAGCGCGACGGCTGCATCCGCCGCTTTTCCGAGCCTTTCCAATTCCTTGGCGGCGTTCGTGGAATCGGAATGGCAGGAGCCGTAGGGACCGGTGTAGAACTCAACGCGATCCGCGCCGGTCGCTTTCGCTTCGTCGAGCCCAGCCTGGTCGGGATCGGCAAAAAGCGACACGCGCATTCCGCCCTTCTTCAACCGCGCGACGACCTGCGTCAGCATCTCGCGATGGGCGTCGAAATCCCAGCCATGGTCGGAAGTCGGCTGCGCGGGATCGTCGGGCACCAGCGTCACCTGCTCGGGCTGGTGTTCTTCCACGAGGTCGAGAAATTCGGGCGTCGGATAGCCCTCGATGTTGAACTCGGCCTTGGGAAACTCGTCATCGATCAGCGCACGGATTTCGGGCAGGTCCGAAAACCGGATATGCCGCTGGTCCGGCCGCGGATGGACCGTCAGCCCGTGGGCGCCGGCGGCGAGCGCGATGCGCCCCAGCCCCGTGACGCTCGGCCATGGCAGGTCGCGCCGGTTGCGCAGCATCGCGACCGCATTGAGATTGACCGAAAGTTTCGTCGCCATGGCGTTGTCCCGCATCGCATTTTCGTTTCTTCTAGCGTTGCGCGACCGGAACGAACAGGCCTCGTTGCGGGTTCAACACGCACAGATTCTTGGTCCAGACCTGGAGAGGCAATGCATCCGCTCGACCGTATCCCTGCCGTTCGTCGCATCGAGACGGACCGTTCCGACGTTTTTGCAATCGAGATCACCGGCTTCGTTACCGGCGCGGATGTGGAAAACCTCTACGGACTTCTAGAAGGCGCCTATGCGCTGCACGATCGTCTCGACGTTCTCGTGCGCCTCACCGACTATGAGGGTTCGGCCTGGGATGAGATATCGACGGCGACAGCCAAGGAAGGCCGGCAGCACGCGCTTGAGCACGTCCAGCGCTGCGCGGCGGTCGGCGAGCCGGACTGGACGGATCGCGCCGCCGGCTTTTTCGAGAAGCTTCCGGTCGAGTTGAAGCACTTCGCCAGCGACGACGAGGCCGAAGCATGGTCTTGGATCGGCGCCCGCGAGATTCCGCAGCGCGTCTGACCGGTTCACATTCCCATCATTTTCGACATGCACATCCGCCCGCATGGCAACACTTCGCATTCTCGATTCCATCACCGACCGCGGCGACCCGAAACGTCCCAATGAAGACGCCAGCGGCGGCAACCGCACCTGCGCCTTCGTCATCGACGGCGCGACCGGTCTTGGCGAAAGCCTTCTGCCCGACTCACCCTCGGATGCGGCATGGCTTGCGGCCCTCGCCAAGGACTGCTTCGAGGAACTGGCCAACGGCACAAGGCCGATCGGCGATATCGTTCGCCAGACCAACGCCCGCGCCAGGGCTGTCCTCGACGGCGTTCTTCTTGGCGACGACGTGCCGGCATGGCAGTTGCCGATCGCCGGCTTCCAGATGATCGCCGTCGCCAATGGCGCCATTTCCACCCATGGCCTCGGCGATTGCCGGCTGTTCATGGTCGCGGCGGACGGAAGCGTGCTCGACCGGACCGCATTGCCCGGCCGCGACGAGGAAACGGATGGCGCGCGCCGCGCGATCGCGGCTTTCGGCGGACTGACGCAAGCGGCTGACATGGCGGCGCGGCCCGAAGTGCGAACTGCACTGCGCGAACGCCGGTCCACATACAATCGCGAAGGAGCCGATGTCTGGACGCTCGGCACCGAGCCGAAGGCGGCGCGCCACGTCGCCAGCGAGAAATTCGACGTCGCCCTGCCCGCACGGGGCCTCCTCTGCACGGACGGATTTGCCGCGCTGGTCGATGCTTATGGCCGATATGATGCGGCCGTGCTCGTCGAGACGGCGTCGCGCGAAGGATTGTCGAAGCTGCTCGCCGAATTGCGCGTCGTCGAGCACCGCGAAGACCCCGACGGCCTCGCCTTCCCGCGCTTCAAGCGCAGCGACGACGCGACCGCATTGCTGTTTGAGATCGTCTAGCTCCGAACGATCGTCAGGCTCTCCGCCGCGCGCGTGATGGCGGTATAGAGCCAGCGCTGACGCGTATCCTTGAAGGCGAAGCTCTCGTCGAACAGCACCACCTTGTCCCACTGCGAGCCCTGCGCCTTGTGGACGGTCAGCGCATAGCCGTAATCGAAATCGTCGAAGCGCTTCTTCTGCTGCCAGGGAACGTCGGCGTCGGGATCGTCGAACGCCGCCTTCAGGAGCTTGATCTTGGCGATACCGCGATCCGGATCGTCCTCCTCTGGCGAGACGAGCAGGTTGATGCCCGGCTTCACCGTCTCGCGCGAAGAGGTCATCACCTTCCAGAGCGAACCGTTGAGAAGCCCTTTCGCAGGGTCGTTGCGAAGACAAACCAGCTTGTCCCCGGCCTGCGGATAGGCCGCCTCGAACCCCTTGAGCTGCCGCAGGCGCTGATTGTAGCGCTTGCGCGTGCGGTTGGTGCCGACGAGCACCTGATCGGCGTCGAGCACGAGAGCCTGGTCGACATCGTCGCGCGAGATCACTTTTGCCCGGCCATAGTCGCCGATCATGAACTCGCGCCCCTCGCGCACGTCCATGGCAAGCTGGATGATCGGATTATCGCGCGCCTGGCGGTGGATTTCGGTCAGGAGATAATCCGGCTCGTGCTCGGTGAAGAACCCGCCGCCGGAAATCGGCGGCAACTGCGCCGGATCGCCGAGAACCAGGATCGGCGTGCCGAACGACATCAGATCGCGCCCGAGCGCCTCGTCCACCATCGAGCATTCGTCGATGACGACGAGCTTGGCCTTCGCGATCGGGCTTTGGCGATTGAGCGAGAAGGTCGGATTGATCGACGTCTTGCCTGTCGTCTCGTCCGACACAGCCTCTTCGCCGCGCGGCCGGTAGATCAGCGAATGAATGGTTCGCGCGTTCGTCGCGCCCTTGGAGCGCAGCACCTGCGCGGCCTTGCCTGTAAAGGCGCCGAACTGGACCTGCCCGTCGACATCCTCGGCAAAATGCCGCGCAAGCGTCGTCTTGCCGGTGCCCGCATAGCCGAACAGCCGGAAAACCTGACTGCGCCCGCCCTGAAGCCATTTCGAAACGGCCTTCAGCGCCTCATCCTGCTGGGGAGAAAATTTCATGGCGCTGTTTCGCAGGATTCGCGGACCGGAAACAACTGCCTACCTCAAATCCGTGTGGGCGAAATCGTCGCCCTTGTAGAGCAGCTTCACATTTAGCCGTTTGGCGAGCGCATAGGAGAAGCAGTCGCCGAGATTGAGCCTGGCCGGATGGGCAGTCCCTTTTCCATACCGCAAATATGCGGAATTCAACGGTTCCAGCAGCCTTGCGTCGATCGCCACGATCTCGATCTGTGCGCGCTCGATCAATTCCATGACGATCGGCAGACCCTGTGGTCGGTCCCCGATCTCACGCCCGATAGCGATCGCCGCCTCGAAAACAGAAACCGGCGAAGTCGTCCGCTTGCCCGCCTGCTCTAGACGATCGATGAGCTCATCGCGATCGCTTTCGTAAAGTGCAATCGCGACAAGCACAGATGCATCAACATGCATCAGTTCCGGCCCTCGTCCCACAACTCATCGAAAAATGCCTTGTCAGTCTTGCGACCGGTTCTCGGCAGCGCATCGACCCTGTCCAGGAGCGGTTTCAACCGATCGCGAAGCGAAAACTGCCTGTCGCGGCGGGTCCTGTCCGCAGCCAGTGCCTCCTCTGCTGCTTCAACGACAGCTTGAGTCAAGCTGATACCGCGCGCCTTCGCAAGCTGGCGGATCAGTTCGTCAGCCCGTTGATCTCGAACATGAAACGCCAACTTTGCCTCCGCGTCTAGATTTTCACAGATACCATCTAGACAGACGGAACGCAACAGGAACATCCTTACCGTAACATCGGTACCACCGACGCCGCGAGCAGCACGCCCATGGCGATGTTGAACCATTTCAGGCGCACCGGATCGGCGAGGAAACCGCGCAATGCGGTGCCGAAGCCGGCCCAGGTCGACACGCTCGGGAAGTTGACGAGCGCGAAGGCGCTGGCGACGAGGAGGACGGAGAGATAGGGCGCACTTGGGCTGGTGTAGATCGCCATCGCGGTCACGGCCATGATCCAGGCCTTGGGATTGACCCACTGGAAGGCGGCGGCTTCGAGGAAGGTCATCGGCCGGTCGCGGCCCGCGCCGCCGGACGACATCGAGCGCGATCGTGCGATCTTGAAGGCCAGCCAGAGAAGATAGGCGCCGCCGGCGAATTTCAGTGCCATGTGAAGTTGCGGATAGGCTTCGAGCAGCGCCCCGAGCCCCAGACCGACACCCATCAAAAGGCTGAAGAAGCCGACGCCGATCCCCACCATATGCGGGATCGTGCGCCGGAACCCGAAATTCACGCCGGACGCCAGCAGCATGAAATTGTTCGGTCCCGGCGTGATCGACGAGACGAAGGCGAAGGTGATCAACGCGAGAAACGTTTCCGCACTCATGGCTCGGTCTTTCCGGACAGCATTGCTGACCTATTCATCGGGACGTCCTGCCGCCCTTGCGCGGCGCTCGCGACTACATGCCTTGCGGGCCGCGGTTCATCGCGGCGACGCCTGTGCGGCAGACCTCGACCAGCCCGAGCGGCTTCATGATCGCGATGAACTGCTCGATCTTGGAAACGCGGCCGGTGATCTCGAAGATGAAGTGCTCTGTATTGGCGTCGATGACGCTGGCGCGGAAGGCATCGGCCAGCCGCAACGCCTCGACGCGGTCCTCCCCCGTGCCCGCGACCTTGACGAGCGCAAGTTCGCGCTCCAGCGGCCGGTCATGCCCGAGTTCGGCGGCGATCACAGTCAGGTCATTGACGCGGTGGACGGGCACGATGCGTTCGAGTTGGTGCTTGATCTGCTGCAGGACATGCGGCGTGCCGCGCGTCACGATGGTGATGCGCGACAAATGCTTTTCGTGCTCGGTTTCCGAGACGGTCAGGCTGTCGATGTTGTAGCCGCGGCCGGAAAACAGACCGATGACACGCGCCAGCACTCCCGGCTCGTTGTCGACCAGCACGGACAGCGTATGCGCTTCCGGCTTTTCGGTCTCCTTGGCGATGAAATAGGCCGAACCGGTGGGCTGGAGATGTGCGTTCATCAGGTGATTCTCTTTTCGAATTTTTGCCTTCAAGTCGCTGGTCGAATTCTGAAAATCAGACCAGCGCCCTGCCCTTGGCGTCGATGGCGTTGGCAACGGCTTCGTCGGTCGCCTCGTCCGGCAAAAGCATCTCGTTATGCGCCTTGCCCGAGGGAATCATCGGGAAGCAGTTGGCGAGGTTCGCGACGCGGCAGTCGAAAATGACGGGCTTCCTGACGTCGATCATCTCCTGGATCGCGTCGTCGAGATCGCCCGGCTTTTCGCAGCGTATGCCGTGGCCGCCATAGGCTTCCGCCAGCTTGACGAAATCGGGCATCGCCTCGGTGTAGGAATGCGAAAGCCGGTTGCCGTGCAGAAGCTGCTGCCACTGGCGCACCATGCCCATATACTGGTTGTTGAGAATGAAGATCTTGATCGGCGCTTCGTACTGCACCGCGCAGCTCATCTCCTGGATCGTCATCTGCACCGACGCGTCGCCGGCGATGTCGATGACCAGCGCGTCGGGATGGGCGATCTGGACGCCGAGCGCGGCCGGCAGGCCATAGCCCATCGTGCCGAGCCCGCCCGAGGTCATCCAGCGGTTCGGCTTCTCGAAGCCGTAATGCTGGGCCGCCCACATCTGGTGCTGGCCGACTTCGGTGGTGATATAGGTGTCGCGGTGCCTGGTCGCCTGGTAGAGCCGCTGGATCGCATATTGCGGCATGATGACGTCGTCGTTCGGGCGATAGGCGAGCGAATCGCGCGCCCGCCATTTCTCGATCTGTTCCCACCAGGGTGAAAGCCGCGCCTTCTCGGCGCGCGCGGTCGCGCGCCACAGGCGCACCATGTCCTCCATCACCCGCCCGACATCGCCGATGATCGGAACGTCGGTCGGCACGTTCTTGTTGATCGACGATGGATCGATGTCGATGTGGATCTTCTTCGAATTGGGCGAAAAAGCATTGAGGCGGCCGGTGATGCGGTCGTCGAAGCGCGCGCCGATGCAGACCATGACGTCGCAATCATGCATCGCCATGTTCGCCTCGTAGGTGCCGTGCATTCCGAGCATCCCGAGCCAGGCCGGCCCGGAAGCCGGATAGCCGCCGAGGCCCATCAGGGTCGAGGTGATCGGGAAGCCGGTCAGATCGACCAGTTCGCGCAGGAGATGGCTCGCCTCATTGCCCGAATTGATGACGCCGCCGCCCGAATAGATCACCGGGCGCTTCGCGTTCGCCATCAGTTCGACGGCCGCCTTGATCGCCTCCATGTCGCCCTGCACCTTGGGATGGTAACTGGTGCGCGGCGCGGTCTGCGGCGGCGTATAGGTGCCCTTGGCGAACTGCACGTCCTTCGGGATGTCGACGACGACCGGGCCGGGCCGGCCGGTGGTGGCGACATGGAACGCCTCGTGCAGGATGGCGGCGAGCTCGTTGACGTCCTTCACCAGCCAGTTGTGCTTGGTGCAGGGCCGTGTGATGCCAACCGTATCGCACTCCTGGAAGGCGTCGGAGCCGATCAGCGAGGTCGGCACCTGGCCGGTGATGCACACGAGCGGGATCGAATCCATCAGCGCGTCCTGGAGCGGCGTCACCGCATTGGTCGCGCCGGGGCCGGACGTGACGAGCATGACGCCGGCCTTGCCGGTCGAACGGGCATAGCCTTCCGCCGCATGGCCGGCGCCCTGTTCATGGCGCACCAGAATGTGCTGGACATCGTCCTGCTGGAAAAGTTCGTCATAGATCGGCAGCACAGCACCGCCCGGATAGCCGAAGATATGCGCGACGCCGTTGTCGCGAAGGGCCTGGACGACCATCTCCGCTCCGGTCATTTCGCGTCGTCCGCTGTCATGTTTGCCGCTGTTCATGGGTGTGGTCCGGTTTCTGGCTGTGTTCGGGAAACAAAAAAGGCCCCCGTCGGGAGCCTGCGTGTTGCGCATGGGGTGCTTTCGCCCGGCGGTTACACCGCCTTGCCCACGCGCGATCCTACTACGAGAATGAGTGCCGTCTTCAACATGGCGGTGAGATTAGGCGGAGCAGATAAGAACTGTCAATGCCGCCGGCGACGCAATTTCCTTGCGTGAGACGCCGGGTTAACCCCGCGTGAACCATCCCCCCGAACGTCGCCTTAACCCGAGCCGCCTAGCTTGTGTCGACGATCGGGGAAAATGCGCGATGTATGTTGAACGAACGGGACATGAAGGCGACGTCGTCAGCCAGGAACGGCGCGACACGCTTCAACCCGAATCGCGCGTTCTCGGCCGCGTCATCCAGTGCGACGGCGCACGCGCCACCGTGGCGGCCATCGCCGACGGAATGCAGACGGCGAGTGACGGCCTTTGGGCCGTCGGTCGCATGATCTCGATCAATCTGGGCGCAGCCCGCACCGTCGGCCTCGTCTATGCCATCGAGACGCCGCACGCCGAATGGAACGACAGCGCCGACAACACGCTGATCGTGCGCATCGAACTCGTCGGCGAGGTTCGCGACATCGCCGGCAAGCCGCATTTCGATCGCGGCATCACGCTCTATCCGCATGTCGGCGCCATCGCGCATCGCATCCGCTCGCGCGATCTGGAAGCGGTCTACGATCTGGGCGGCAGGCAGGCGGTCTCGATCGGCTGCCTCAGCCAGGATCAGCAGATCCTCGCCCGCATCTCGATGGACACGACGCTCAACCGCCATTTCGCGGTGCTCGGCACGACCGGCGTCGGCAAGTCGAGCGCAGTCGCCCTCCTCTTGCGCAAGGCCGTCGACGCCAATCCCGAACTGCGCGTCCTGATCCTCGACCCGCACAACGAATTCCACGCCGCCTTTCCCGACCGCTCGATAAGCATCGACACCAATTCGCTCGACATGCCGTTCTGGCTGTTCCGGCTGGAAGAACTGGCCGAGGTTCTGTTTCGCGGCCGCGACGCCGTGGCGGAAGAAATCGATCTCCTGCGCGACCTGATCCCCGCGGCCAAGAGCCGCTATCACCGCCCCTCATCCTCGGCGACGCTTCTGCGGCGCGGCGCGGACACGATGTCGGTGACCGCCGACACGCCGGTTCCCTATCGCATGGTCGATCTGATCAAGCTGATCGACGAGCGCATGGGAATGCTGGAATCCAAGATGGAGCGGCCGCATTGCCGGGCCTTGCGCGCGCGCATCGAATCCGCGCTGGCTGACCCGCGCTACCGCTTCATGTTCGCCTCCCGGCTGATCGAGGACAATCTGCACGAGGCGATCGGCAAGATCTTCCGTGTTCCGCATCACGGCAAGACGATCACCTGTTTCGAACTGGCCGGTCTGCCCTCGGAGGTCGTCAACTCGGTCTGTTCGGTCCTCTCGCGGCTGGCCTTCGATCTGGCGGCCGGCTCGAAGGGCCGCCTGAAACTGCTCGTCCTGTGCGAGGAGGCCCATCGCTACATGCCGGCCGATCACCGGCTCGGTTTCGCGCCGACGCGCCATGCCTTGTCGCGCATCGCCAAGGAAGGCCGCAAATATGGCTGCTATCTCGGCGTCGTGACCCAGCGCCCCGGCGAACTGGACCCGACCGTCCTGTCGCAGTGCTCGACGATCTTCGCCATGCGCCTGGCCAATGAGCGCGATCAGGAGATCATCCGTTCGGCCATCGCCGACTCGTCGGCCTCGACGCTTGCCTTCCTGTCCTCGATGGGCCAGCGCGAGGCGATCGCCTTCGGCGAGGGCGTCGCGACCACGATGCGCATGAAGTTCGAGACGTTGAAGCCGAGCGAATTGCCCGGCCGGCCGCAGGAGACCGCCGATGCCGCCGCACATCCCGGCGAGATCGACCTTCACGCGCTGATCCAGGGACTGCGCGGCGAAGCCCCCGCCTACATGCCCGACGATTTCAGCCCGATGATCGGAGACGATCCGTTCGAGCGGCTGGCCGCCGCCCTCGATTCTCCGCCGCCGCGCGCACCGCTCGCCGGCATTCGCCGCGCCAGCGACGACGAGGCGCTGCGCCGCCTCTACGAGGACTGATTGCAAGCGCAGAAAGCTGCCATTTGCAGGCCGTCAAGCCGAAGCGCGGCCGTCCCTCAGGCGCAGACCCGGTTCCGGCCGAGCCCCTTGGCCTGATAGAGCCGCTGGTCGGCGCGCCGATAGAGGTCCTCGGCACCTTCCTTGCCGTTCCAGACGGCCAGCCCGACGCTCGCGGTGACCTTGAGACGGATATTGCCGTTGACCACGACGAGCGCGGATACCGCCTTGCGGATGCGTTCGGCGAAGGCGATGAGGCCGGCATCGTCGAGATTTGCCGCGACGATCGCGAATTCCTCGCCGCCCAGCCGGGCGACGACGTCGTGATAACGCGTCAGTTCGCGCAGGCACGCGGCCACTTCCTTCAGCACCTTGTCGCCGATGTCGTGGCCATGCGTGTCGTTGATCGCCTTGAAGTGGTCGAGGTCGATGATCATCAGCCCGATCGGCCGGTCGATGCGGCCGAATGCCTCGAGATATTCGCGCAGCGCCTCGTCGAAGAATCGCCGGTTCTGCATTCCGGTCAGGCTGTCGGTGAGCGCGGCATGTTCGAGCGTGACGGACCGGGCGCTCAGCGTCTCGGTCATTTCACGCAGCTTGCCCTGTTCCCGCACCTGCTGGCGGATCAGGGGATAGATGAAGAAGGCGCCGAAGAAGATGGCGGTCGCCAAAAGCACGCCGATGGCGAACAGCAGCCGCGCGAGATAGGCGATGTCTTCCCCGACGATCTGCGCACCGACGAGCGACTGCAACACGCCATAGGCGTGGAACGTCGTGACGCCGGCAGCCAGAACGACCGCGATGAAAACAAAGAAGGCCGATTCGGCCTGATGAAACCGCATATCGTTCCCGACATTGACGCCAAGGCCCGATCATCCGCCATCGCCCCTTATCGAAGGTTAACGAGGCTTAGGAATTCGCGATTTTTCACTGCCCGGATGCATCCGTTCCCAGTCCGGACCAAGCTGGTTGCGAAACCACGTCTCCTGCCGCTTGGCATATTGCTTCGTGGCCAGCTTCGCCCGCGCGATCGCATCGTCGAGCGTCGCTTCTCCGGATAAAAACGCGGCCAGCTCCGGCACGCCTATCGCTTTTCTTGCGGGCAATTCCGGCGCGAGGTCGAGCGCCAGGATCGCGCGCACCTCGTCGAGCGCGCCGGAAGCGACCATGCCGTCGAACCGGCGATCGATCATGTCGCGCAGGAAGTCGCGAATGGGCGCCAGCACGATCTTGCGGGCCGATTGCGCATCGACCAGCGGTTTCGAACGATCGCCCTGCCAGTCGAGGATCGAGCGGCCGGACGCCTCCACGACTTCCAGCGCGCGCACGATGCGCTGCCCGTCGCTCGGGCGAAGCCGTTCGGCGGCACGAGTGTCGCGCGCGCCAAGTTCGCGGTGCAGCGCCTCGGCGCCTTCGTCGAGCAGGGCCTGGCGCCACCGTTCGCGAAGGACCGGGGAAATGTCGGGCATCTGCGATATTCCCTCCGTCAGCGCCCGGAAATAAAGGCCGGTGCCGCCGACGAACACCAGCTTGCGCCCCGCCGCCTCGGACGATTTCAGGAGCGTGTCGACATCGGCGAGCCATTTCGCCACCGAATAGGGAATGGCAGGACCGACATGGCCGAACAGTCGATGCGGCGCGCGCGCCTCTTCGTCGGGCGACGGGCGGGCGGTGATCACCCGCAGCACGTCGTAGACCTGCATCGAATCGGCATTGACGACGATGCCGCTTTCCGCTTCGGCGATCCCGATCGCCAGCCGCGACTTGCCGCTCGCGGTCGGCCCGGCTATCAGGACCGCATTCTTCAGCATGTCTCGCCCCGTTTCGGAAAGTCCGCCATGTCGTTCATTGCCGTCCTGATTTCGCATCCGGCCGAAAAGGCCGTGACTGTCGATCTAGCGAATAAAGCGGCGAAGGCGGTCAGTGCAAGCGCGCCTGTCGCATGGCTCGACGACAGGGTCGCCTGCGAATTCGCATTCGGCCCCGAACCGGACGCAAAGGATGCACTGGCGCTCCTGCGTGAAACGGTGACCGGCCTGCCGGTGGACGTCGCGGTGCTTTCGCCGGAAAACCGGCGCAAGCGCATCCTGATCGCCGACATGGATTCCACCATGATCGACCAGGAATGCATCGACGAGCTCGCCGATATGGTCGGAATCAAGGACTATGTCGCGGCCATCACGGCGCGCGCGATGAATGGCGAGATCGCCTTCGAGCCGGCCTTGCGCGAGCGCGTGGCGCTGCTGCGCGATCTCGACGCCGCGATCATCGACGAGGTGATCGCCGAGCGCATCACGCTTGCCTCTGGCGGCAGGGCCTTGGTCGCGACCATGAACGGCAATGGTGCGATGACCGCCCTTGTGTCTGGCGGGTTCGAAAGCTTCACCGAAAAGGTCGCTGAAAAGCTGGGCTTTGCCGAACATCGCGCCAATCGGCTTGTGGTCGAAGACGGCAAACTCACCGGAAAGGTCGCCGAACCGATCCTCGGCAAGGAGGCGAAGGCCGCCTCGCTTCTCGATCTCGCCGCGCGTGCCGGCATCACCGCGCAGGACGTGCTCGCCGTCGGCGACGGCGCCAATGATCTCGACATGATCCGCATTGCCGGAATGGGCGTCGCGCTCCATGCCAAGCCGGCCGTCGCCGCCGAGGCGGGCATCCGCATCGACCATGGCGATCTCACCGCCCTGCTTTACCTGCAAGGCTATCGCGGATCGGAATTCCTCGCCTGAGGCGCGAGCGGGCATGAAAAAAGGGCGGCCGAAGCCGCCCCGTCTCATTCGATTCGCCCCAGCCTCAATCCATGCGCAGCGTGACGAAGCGCAGTTCGCCTGTCGGCGAGGCGAGCATCAGGAGCGCGTTTCGACGGCCCTGCGCTTCCAGAGCCGCGATTCGCTCCTGCACGTCTGCGGGCGTCGCAACCGCTTCCTGAGCGATTTCGGTGATCACTTCGCCGGCCGTTATGTTGCGTTCCTCGGCCTGCGAACCTTCGGCAACCTCCATGATGACGACACCGGAGATATCCTCGCCAATACCGAACGCTTCACGGCTTTCCTCATCCAGTGCGGCAAGTGTCAAGCCGAGCACTTCAGCCGTCTCGACATCGCCGTCCGGCGTCCCTTCGTCCTCTTCCATCTCCACGCCGGCCTGCGCCTGGCGCTCACTGTCTTCCAGCCTTCCGAGCGTCACCCGCACGGTCTGTTCCTCGCCGCGCCGGACGATCAGAACGTCCACTTCCTTGCCGACCGGGCTTTCGGCGACGACGCGCGGAAGATCGCGCATCGTGCGGACGGGCTTGCCGTCGAATGACAGGATCACATCGCCGGGCATGATCGAACCGTCGTCGACCGGACCGCCCTCGATGACGCCGGCGACGAGCGCGCCCGTTGCACGGTCCATGCCGAGGCTTTCGGCGATGTCGTCGGTCACCGGCTGGATGCGCACGCCGAGCCAGCCGCGCCGCGTCTCGCCGAATTCGCGCAACTGGTCGATGACGTTGACGGCAAGCTGGGAGGGAATCGCGAAGCCGATGCCGATCGAGCCGCCCGAGGGCGAGATGATCGCCGTGTTGATGCCGATCACCTTGCCATACATGTCGAACAGCGGCCCGCCCGAATTGCCCCGATTGATCGCCGCGTCGGTCTGGATGAAGTCGTCATAGCGTCCGGCATTGATATCGCGCCCCCGCGCCGAGACGATTCCGAGCGTCACCGAACCGCCAAGGCCGAACGGATTGCCGATTGCCATCACCCAGTCGCCGATCCGCGCATCCTGCGAATCGCCGAACTCGACGGCCGTCAGCTCGCGCAGCGTCGGATCGACCTTGAGCACGGCCAGATCGGTCTCGGGATCGGCGCCGATCAGTTCGGCGTCGAGTGTGCCGCCATCAGAGAAATTGATCTCGATCTCGTCGGCATCGGCAATGACGTGGTTGTTGGTGATCACGATGCCTTCCTCGGCATCGATGACGAAGCCGGAGCCGAGCGATTGCATCGGGCGCGCCGACGGGGCTCCCGGTTGCTGCTGGTCGAAGAACTCGTCGAAGAATTCCTGGAATGGAGAGCCTTCGGGCAGTTGCGGCACCGGCACGTTGCGCTGGCTTTGATTGTTGCGCGCGGCGTTCTGCGATGTGGCGATGTTGACGACAGCGCCCAGCAATCCGTCGGCCAGATCGGCAACGGAGGCCGGCCCTTGCTGACGCGGCTGCGCGCTGCCGGGGGCAGGCTGAGAGTCCGTCTGGGATTGCGCGAACGCCTGCATCGCGGGCGCCGAAAGCCCCGTCAGGCCAAGTGCGGCGATCGAAAGTCCGACGGTCAGTTTCCGGCGGATCGAGTTGAGGGTCTTCATCAGGCACTTTCTCCCAAGGGGCGCGTTCTGCGGCGCATTGATCCGCTCGAATGCGGCGTGTTTGCGGCTCGGGCCGACTTTGCCGAGTCTGCGGACGACATCGCCGCCACAATCGCAATGGCTTGCGCAGGACGCAAGCCGCTCGCACGCTTGTCCGGCATTTGTGAAAGGCTCGCGAGCAAAAGAAAAGCCCCCGGACCGGGATGCGACCGGGGGCTCTCGTTCATGTCGGGCGACGACGTGTCAGGGCTGCGTCGCGCCGGTCGTGATGTCGGCGCCGGCGGCCGGCGGCGTCTGCGCCGGGGCGGCAGGCTGCTGCTCCTGGGTCCGCCCCATAGGATTGCCGAAGAAGCGGAAGAACTGCGAATCGGGCGACAGGACCATCGTCGTCGCATCGCCGTTCAGCGCTGCCGTATACGCCGCCATCGAACGGTAGAATTCGAAGAATTCTGGATCGCGCGTGAAGGCTTCGGCGAAGATATTGTTTCTCTCGGCCTCGCCCTCACCTCGAAGTATCTCCGATTCGCGGCGCGCATCTGCGACGATCTCGACCACTTCACGGTCGGCGCGGGCGCGGATGCGCTGTGCGGCTTCCCGGCCGCGGGCGCGCAGGCGCTCGGCTTCGGCCAGGCGCTCGGCTTTCATGCGCTCATAAGTCTGCTGCGAGACCTCGGCGGTCAGGTCGGTCCGGCGTATGCGCACATCCGTGATCTCGAGACCGAGCGACGTTGCATCCGGACGAAGCTGATCGCGAACTTCCCGCATCATCGACGCGCGTTCTTCGGACAGCGCGGCCTCGAAGCCGCGCAGGCCGTAGACCCGGCGCAGCGAGGCGTCGAGACGGGTGCGCAGGCGCTGCTCGGCGAGCGGCACGCTGCCCGACACCGCCTGACGGAACCGCCGGGGATCGGCGATGCGATAGGCGATGAAGGCATCGACCTCGTAGAACCGGCCGCCCGAAACCTGGACGCGGATGTCGTCGAGGTCGAAACGCATGACGCGATCCTCGATCATCTGGACGCTGTCGGCCTCGGCAAAACCGAAGGGCAGCTTGAAGTAGAGACCCGGCTCGGTCTTGACATCGACGATTTCACCGAAGCGCAGTACGATCGCCTGCTGGCGTTCGCTGACCACGAAGAAGGAGGAATAGGCGAGGATGAGAAGCGCCAGGAGGACGATCGCGATGACAGGAAGACGGTTGGCCATCAGTTGGTCCCTCCCTGGCCCTGGGTCGAAGCGGTGGTAGAGGCGTTGCGGCGCGCGTCGAGTTCGGGCAGCGGCAGATAAGGCACGACGCCCTGCCCGCCATTGGTTCCCTGTTCGACGATCACCTTGTTGGAGGAGCCCAGCACGTTCTCCATCGTTTCGAGGAACAGGCGCTGGCGCGTCACGTCGGGCGCCTTGGCATATTCGTCATAGACCGAGACGAAGCGCTGCGCCTCGCCTCGCGCTTCCTGAACGACGCGGTTGCGATAACCGGCCGCTTCTTCGCGGATCTGCGCGGCCTCGCCTCGTGCGGCGCCGAGCTGCTGGTTCGAATACTGGTTCGATTCCTCGACGAAGCGGTCCTCGTCCTGCTCGGCGCGCTGGACCTCCTCGAACGCGTCCGCGACTTCGCGCGGCGGCGCGGCGTCCTCGATCGAGATCGCATTGATGGCGATCCCGGCGCCGTAATCCGTCACCGACGTATCCATGATCTCACGGACTTCCTCGGCGATGCCCTGCCGGTTGTCGCGGAAGATGTCCTGCGCGGGACGCCGGCCGACCACTTCGCGCATCGCGCTTTCGGCGACCTGGCGCAGCATCTCGTCCGGCGAGGCGACGTTGAACATGTAGGCCTGAGGATCGGCAACCTGATAGGCAACGGAGAATTTCACGTCGACGATGTTCTGGTCGCCCGACAACATCAGTCCGGTGGAGGTTCCGCTGCGCGGCTCGCCGATCTGGATCAGCTTTTCGGCGACATTGGCGGTCTCGACGGTCTCGACCGGCCACCAGTGGAAATGCAGGCCCGGCTCGGAAATCTCGTCTTTGGGCTTGCCGAAGCGCAGCTCGACGGCGAGTTCGTCCGGCTGAACGGTGTAGATGGACTGGAAGAGCCAGAATGCGGCGAGTGCGATCGCGCCGAAGCCGAACAGCGCCATGTTCGAGCCGCCGCCCCCCGGCAGGGCCTGCTTCAGGCGATCCTGGCCACGGCGGATGATGTCTTCAAGATCGGGCGGTGAGCCCTGCGGTCCGCTCGGGCCGCGCGGTCCCTGCCCCCAGGGTCCGTTGCCGCCGCCATTGCCGCCGCCTCCCCATGGGCCGCCGCTGCCGCCGCTTTGATTGTTCCAGGGCATGAACTTCCTCTTGGTCCGGAATTGTCAACGTCGCGGCGGAACCTCCGACGCTAATCGACGTTACAAAACGTTATAGGGGTGCAATGTGGCCGTTTCAACGCAAACCGGCCACAGATCGTCAGTCAGCGGCCGTTGGTGGCGTTCTTTCGTGAATAGATCGCATATTCAGTAGCGTGACTGTCCCGCTCTCCGGCCGGAACATTCTCGGTTCGGCCCTTTGTCCATATATCCTCGTCGATGCGTGGAAAGACCGTGTCGCCGTCGATCGAAGCGAGGATATGCGTGACATGCAGGATGTCCGCGACATTCATGGCCTCGCGGAAAACCTGTCCACCGCCAATCACGCAGATTTCATCCGGGCGCTCGGCCGCGGCAACCGTAATGGCTTCCTCAAGGGAATGCACGACGACGGCGCCCGCATCCGCAAAGTCGGCCTGCCGGGTGATGACGATATTGGTCCTGCCGGGTAGCGGGCGCTTGGGAAAACTCTCCCACGTCTTGCGTCCCATCACGATCGGCTTGCCGAGCGTCAGCGCCTTGAAGCGCCTCATGTCGGTCGACAGCCGCCACGGCAGATCGCCGTCGCGCCCGATCACGCCATTTTCGGCGATGGCGACGACCATGCTGATGGGTGGATGCTCGCGCTTTGGCATCAAACCGCGATCGGCGCCTTGATCGAAGGCTCGGCGACATAATTCTCCAGTGCGAAATCCTCGAACCGGAAATCATAGAGGCTGCGCACCGCCGGATTGAGCCGCATCGTCGGCAAAGCGTGCGGCGTGCGCTGAAGCTGCGCCCGTGCCTGCTCGAAATGGTTCGAGTAGAGATGCGCGTCACCCAGCGTGTGGACAAAATCGCCGGCCTTCAGCCCCGTCACCTGCGCGATCATCATCGTCAGGAGCGCATAGGAGGCGATGTTGAAAGGCACGCCGAGGAAGATGTCGGCCGAGCGCTGGTAGAGCTGGCACGACAGCCGCCCGTTGGCGACATGGAACTGGAACAGGCAATGGCAGGGCGGCAGCGCCATCTGGTCGACCTCGGCCGGGTTCCAGGCCGAAACGATCAGCCGGCGCGAATTCGGATTGGTCCTGATCTCGGAAATGAGGTTCTCGATCTGGTCGATCGACCCGCCATCCGGCTTGGGCCACGAGCGCCACTGCTTTCCGTAGACGGGGCCGAGTTCGCCGTTCTCGTCCGCCCATTCGTCCCAGATCGTCACGCCGTTCTCGTTGAGAGTGCGCACGTTCGTGTCACCGGCGACGAACCAGAGCAGTTCGTGGATGATCGATTTGAGATGCAGCTTCTTGGTGGTCAGGACCGGAAAGCCCTCTTCGAGGTCGAATCGCATCTGATAGCCGAAGACGCCGCGCGTTCCGGTGCCGGTGCGGTCGCCGCGGTCGACGCCATTGTCGAGGACATGCTGGAGAAGTTCGAGATATTGCCGCATCGCTCACCGCCTTGGAACTTGGCTCACCCTAGCGCATGGCGTGAGTCGCGCCCACCTCGAATCCCCGCTTTTCACAGCACATCGAGCCGCCCGAGCTGCTTGGCGACGAGATAGTAGAACGTGACGCGCTTGCGCTCGGCGTCCGCGCCCATGGCGAGATCGGCCATCTCGATGGCGAGGTTGGCGCGGTCGGGCTCGGTGCAGCCGAGCTTCTTGCCGCACCATTTTTCGCGCAGTCGTGCGACCTGTTTGGCGTCGAGCGCCTTGATGTGCAGAGATTGCGGGTTCTTGAGCGCCACGCCCAGATGCTTGACGATCCGCTCGATCGCCTCCGCGTCGGCCGTCGGATCGTAGCGGCGGACGTCGGCAAGATGGTCGTCCATCGACCCGTCTCCCTCACCAGCGCCCCCCGCGTCCTTGGTTGGCTTCACAAGGCGCGGCTGTCAAGATAACCCAAAGGGAGGCTGGGGAAGGATCAAGGCATGGTCGATGCGATGAGTCTGGCGCTCGTGGCGGCGGGCGGAGCGGCCGGCGGCGTCGCGCGCGTCACGCTCGCGGGCCTCGTCGCGCGCAGACTTGATCCGGATTTTCCGTGGGGAACGCTCGTGGTCAACCTGACCGGGGCTTTCCTCATCGGGCTCGCCGCCGGGCTGTTCGGGCCGTCATCCGATCAGAGGATCTGGCAGCTCGCCGTCATCGGTTTCCTCGGCAGCTACACCACCGTCTCGTCCTTCTCCCTTCAAACCCTGTCGCTGGTCCATGGCGGCAAGCCCGGCCGCGCCGCCGCCAATGTTGGGCTCTCCATCCTGCTCGGGCTCGCCGCCGCCGCTCTCGGCTTCCGGCTCGCCGCATGAGCGCCCGCCTCCTCGTCGCCGTCGCCATCGGCGCCGCGCTCGGCTCGCTGGCCCGCTATCTCGTGACGGTCGCCGCACTCGCGGCGCTTGGCGCCCATTTCCCCCTCGGGACGCTGTCCGCAAATGTCGCCGGCTCGTTCCTCATCGCACTGCTCGCCCGGCGTGAAGCTGCCGGCGCGTTCGGCCAGACGGCGAGCGACTTCTGGCTCGCCGGCCTTTGCGGCGGCTTCACCACCTTTTCGGTGTTCAGTCTCGAAACGCTCGTCTTCCTCGATGCCGGGCGTCCCGGCATGGCCGCGCTCTATGTCGCTGCCTCGCTCGTCCTGTGGCTCGGCGCGGCGGCTCTCGGCTGGCGTCTGGGTGCGCCGCGCAGTCCATGAGCCGCCTTGCAAATCGCGCCCCGAAGGCCTATCTGTGAACTGCCGTCGCAAGGCGGCTATGGTGCTAAACCGACTGTGCAATAGATGGACCGGACGCGGTTTCGAAACCGCCACCTCCACCAGGAACCCGCCCGCGCGACATGTCATGTCGGACGGGCTGCTGATGGGGGTGAAATGGGATCGACGGACGTTGAAAGACAGCACGCTGTACCCGGCATTGTACCACCGTCATCGGGCTACAATAGTAGTTGCAAACGACAACTATGCGGAAGCACGTCTCGCCGCTTAATGCGGTGCGATAGCTTCAAATCAAGCCCTATGGGTTCGCACCTTTAGGCGGGGTTCGGAGGTACCTGGCAACAGAAACCTCCACTTCTCCTCTTTTCCGGCCCTGCCCAACCCTTGCGTCCGTTCGATGGCCCCGATCGCGGTGAATCCGGTTTACCTCGGCACGAAGCTTGACTACACCATGAACGAAACGATTCAGGACGCGCAGGCGAACAATGGCCGAAGACTTGATCCGCTACGACATTCTCGCGCAGGAAGCCCTGCGCGGCGTCATGCGCAAGGTCCTGTCGGAAGTGGCGAGGACCGGCCTGCCCGGCAACCATCACTTCTTCATCACCTTCCTGACCCGCGCGCCGGGCGTGCGGATATCGAGCCGCCTGCGCGAGCGCTATCCGGATCAGATGACGATCGTCGTTCAGTTCCAGTATTGGGACCTGAAAGTGACCGATACCGGTTTCGAGATCGGCCTGTCCTTCGCCGACGTTCCGGAAAAGCTCGAAATCCCGTTCTCCGCCGTGCGCGGCTTCTACGATCCCTCGGTCAATTTCGAGCTCGAATTCGACGTACGCGCAGATGAAGAGCCGGAAATCGGCCCGGAGCCGGTCGCCGAGATCGCGCCTGTCGCAACGCCGCCGAAAAAACCTACCGCCGTCAAGAAGGCCGAGAAGGTCGAACTCGCGGCGAAGGACGACGAGGCGGGAGACAAGGCAAGCGCGCAGGTCGTTTCCCTCGATTCCTTCCGCAAGAAGTAGCCATGGGCGACATCGTCAATCTCCGGCTGGTGCGCAAGCGCCGCAAGCGGGACGACGATGCCGCAGCCGCCGAAGCGAACCGCCGCAAGCATGGCCGCACGCGCGTCGTGCGCAAGGCGCAGGAGGCCGAACGGCGCGCGCGCGAGACCCGTCTCGACGCGCATCGGCTGACCTGCGAAGCGGAAGAATGAGCGGCATCGTCAAGCGCTCAATCTCGATCCACGGCCACCGCACGAGCGTTTCGCTGGAAGACGCGTTCTTCGACGAACTGGCGCATATTGCTGACGCGAGTTCGATATCCTTGGCGGCGCTGGTGGCTGAGATCGATGCGAACAGGGATCGCCGTACCAACTTGTCCTCGGCCCTGCGCCTCTTCGTGCTCGAAAGTCTCCAGCAACGCAGCAATTCTGCTCAGTAAAGCCCGTCTCGGCCGAGCAGCCCGTCGATCGTCAGATTCTCCGGGCGGAAGATGTCAGCGCCCTCCGGTGGAGCCGGCGCGGGCGCAGGCACCGGCAACGCCGCTTCGGGCTCGAAAGCGTCATCCTGTTGCAGGAAGCGCTCGACATCGAGCTGGAACGCGTCGGCGTCGTTCGTGTCCTGCTCCTGCTGCCGCGCCGCTTCCTCGGCGGCCTGGCGAATGCGCTCCGCCTCCGCGGCGCGGCGCGCGGCCTCCTCCGCCGCCAGCCGTGCCGCTTCTTCTGCCGCCCGCTCGGCTTCCTCGGCTCTTCGCTGCTCCTCCTGCGCCGCCTCGCGCGCGCTTCGCGCCGCTTCCTCGCGCAGGAAGGTTTCGGCCTCCTCGCGCCTGCGTTCTTCGAGACGCTGAAGGCGGGCCTGTTCCTGTGCCGCGAAATAGCGGTTCTCGCGGCGCAGCCGCTGCGCTTCCAGGAGGCTTGCCTGCAAAGCCTCGACGTGCGCCTGTTCGATTTCGAGTGCGCGCTGCGTCAGGAACTGGGCGAGCGGCTGGGTATCGAAGCGGATGTCGGGATCGCTCGGCGGGCCGTCGACGAGAATGCGGACGGCAGGCGTCGAGCCGACCAGTTGTTCGTCGCCGGCATCGTAGGAAACGAGCGCGTCGACCGAAACGCTGCCCTGGGAAAGGTCGGCGCGCACATCCGCGCTCACATCGGCCCCGGCGCCTTCGAGGCGGATCGGCGGTGCGCGCAACTGTCCGCCGGCCATCGACAAGGCGATTTCGCCGGCTTGCGCCTCGAACACGCCCCTGCCAATGATTTCGGGCGCAAAGCCCTGCGTCGCATCGTCGTCGATGTCGCGGCCGATACGATCGGCCGCGGCAAGCAGGTCGGGGAAGGCGCTGCCATCGAGCCCGCGGACCGCAATTTCCGGTACGTCGAGGCTAACGGTTCCGGACAGAGCGCTCATCATCGTGTCGAGGGTCCGCCCGTTCGAACTTGCGACCGCCGAAAGATCGAATGCCCCGGCAAGCGCGGGCTGGTTGAGCGCATCGGAAAGCGAGCCGCCGGTCAGCGCCAGTTGCGCCTGGAAGAGCGCCGTTCCCGAATTGTTGCCAAGCTCGGCAAAGCCGCGCAATGCGCCACCGGCAATTCGACCGGCCAGACCGTTGAGCCGCAATCCCTCCGGTCCGAAACGCATCTCGGCCGACATGTCCGTCAGCGATTCCGGCCCGATTTCGGCGCGGCCAGCCGTCAGGTCGACATTGGCCGAGAAAAGATCGCTGGCCGCCGCATCGAACGGCGTTGCCCCATCCGCCAATGCAGCCTCGCCGACGACGAGCGACGCGAGCCAGCCCAGATCGACTTCCGGCATGTCGAGGGCGCCGGCAAGATGCGGGCGGCCGTTGCGCATGTCGATATTCAGATCGCCGCTCAACACCTGGTCGAGCGCGGTTCCGGAAATCCCTGAAAGGATAACGAGCCCGTCCTCGACATCGACGCCTGCGCGAACATCGAATGGCAGGCCGGCGGTCATGCCGGGCACCGAGACGCCCGCCGTCGCGAGCCAGCCGGACAGATCGTCCGCGTCGAGCGCCATCGAGCCTTGAACCTTGGTCGCCGAACCGTCGAGGCGCAGCATCCCGTCGAAGGTGGCGTCCAGCCCGTCACCGCGCAGGCCGATCGATGTGTCGGCGCCGCGGGAAAGTTCCCCCGCCACCCGCGCAGTGACTTCGGCAGGTCCGACAAAGCCCAGCGGCAGGCCGGGCAGCCCGGTCAGAGCATAAAGCGCGGCCGGCTCGTCATTGCGCATCGACAGGTTGAGATTGATCGGCAGATCGGCGAAAGGCCGGTCGGTGCGCGCGCTCGTCAGCGTCAGTTGGAGCGCCGTCCCGCCGAAGCTACCATTGGCGCTGACAGCCCCGCCCTCGCCTTCGACCGCGCTGGCAACGAGATCGAGTTCGGCATCTTCGAAAAGACCCGGATAGGCGCTCGCGCGGGCCGAAAGTTCCGCCAGCGCCATATTGTCGGAAAAGCGCTCGGCGAGTGCGTCGACGAGCGGCGCAAGGTCGACCGAAATGACCGAAGCATCGACATGGCCGGTCGGCGTCGCGCCAAGGCCGTGCAGCGAAGCGGTGGCGCTGACATTGGCTCCGGCAAGGTCGCTTATCGCCAGCCGGTCCACTTCGATCTGGCCGTCGCGCAGGCGAACGGCCGTATCGAGCGCCCCCGCTTCCAGCCCGTCGAACATCACCGGCCCCGCCTTCAGATCGATGTCGACATCACGCTCTTCCAGCCGCGCCGAACCGCTCTGGCTGACGAAGAGCGAGGCGAAGGCCCGCATCGCCGGCAGGTCGAGCCGGTCGCCGTCGAGCGCGATGCGAAGCGACGGGCGCATGTCCGGCGGTGTCGCGCTGTCGATCTCGCCGCGGAACACTGCTCCGCCCAAGGCAAGTTCGAGGTCGCGGAAGGACTGGCGTTCACGCGACAGGTCCACATCGGCGCTGAACCCGCCCGGCGGCAGCCGCCGGATCGCATCGTCCACGTCGCGCGCCAGCCAGGTCGCGAAACCCGAGGGCTGATTGACCGCCACCAGAAGCTCGCCATGAAACTCCAGCCCGTCCGCGGCAACCAGGTCACCGCTCGCCTCGATCGTCGAGCGTCCTGGAAGAAGCGCCCGCAGATTGTTGATCCGCCACCCCGTTTCGGAAGGTTCGGCGTTGAGGGTCAGATCGCGGATGGTGGTGTCGCCGGCAACGAGCGCGGGCAGATTGACCTCGACGGTTCCGGGTATTGCAGGCTTTGGCAAAGCGGCGAACAGGCGCTCGATCCCGGCAAGCCGGGTTTCGAGACTGGCAGTCCCCGGCTCCGTTCCCTCGTCGAGCCGGATTTGCGCGCCGTCGGCGGCGATGAAGAAGCGCGGATCCGCATCGAAATCGAGCCCGCCGCGCCCGCTTGCAATGTAGGGATTATCGACCGGTCCGGTCTGGTAGGTGAACTCGGGAATGTCGAGCCCATCATGGTCTATCTCGAAATCCCCGGTGACCCGATGGGCCGAAACCGCCGCCAAGGGCTGATTTTCGGGCTGATTATCGACCATTTCGGCGCGAAACTGGCCCGAATAGACGGCTTTTCCGTCCAGAACCTCGGCGCTTCCGTCGGTTTCGACGAGAAATGGCGAGCCGAAAGGCGACGCCCGGAGCCTGACGCGGATCGCCCCGTTCTCGAACGTCCCGGTCGACAGGCCGAGCGACGTCTGCACGCCGTCGATCGCGGCGGTCCCGTCGAGGCGCCATGGACCGGCAAGGGTTTGGGCGGAAATCCGGGCGTCGAGATTGGACACGCGATGCAGCCGCTCGCTCTTGCGATGGAACAAACGCACCTCGCCATCTTCGACCGAGATGTTCTCGAAGGTGATCTGCCGGACCGCATCGCCGCCGGGGCGCTCGATCCAGTCGAGACTGCCGGCCTCGTCAAGCTCGACGGTCATGATCGGCCGGACAAGCCGCATGTCGAAGATGAGGATCTCGCCGCGCAGGAACGGCGCGAGTTCGGCGTCCATCGAGAATGTCTCGACCTGCATCGCCGGCTCGCCGCCCGGACCGCCGGCGACCGAGACATTGGAGAAGGTGACCGAAGGGAACGGCAGAAGCCGGGCGCTCGCCTCGCCGTCAACCGTGACCTCGCGCCCGAGGATACGGCTCGCCTCGCGTTCGAAATCGGCGCGATAGGAGGTCCAGTCGACGAAGAACGGCCCCACCAGCGCCACCGAAAGCGCCAGAACGATCAAACCGCCGATAATGACAAAGAGGCGCGCCAGCAATCCGCTCCCGCTCAGATATCCTCGTAAGGGCCGACTTTAGCGGCTTGTCCGCGTCGATACAGTGGCAAACCCGAATTGCCCGATCATTATTGCGCGCGCGGCAGGATTTTCCCCGGATTCATGATGTTGTCGGGATCGAGCGCGGTCTTGATCGCCCGCATGTAGTCGATGCCCGGTCCAAGTTCGTGGACCAGATAGCCGGCCTTGCCCTGCCCGACGCCATGTTCGCCGGTGCAGGTGCCGTCCATTGAGATGGCGCGCATGTTGAGCCGGCCGACAAAGGCCTCCGCCGCGGCGATCTCCTCGCGATTCGCGCCGTCGACCAGCACGAGAACATGGAAATTGCCATCGCCCACATGGCCGACGATCGGTGCGATGAGGCCATGCTCGGCGATGTCGGCCTCGGTCTCGCCGATGCACTCGGCAAGCCGCGAGATCGGCACGCACACATCGGTGGTGAGCGCCTTGGCGCCGTGTCGAAGGGCAAGGCCGGCCCAATAGGCATCGTGCCGCGCCTTCCACAGTTTCGTTCGTTCCTCGGCGACTTTCGTCCACTGGAACGGCCCGCCGCCGAATTCGTCCGCGATCTGGCCGAACATATCCGCCTGTTCGGCAACGCCTGATTCGGAGCCGTGAAATTCGAGGAACAGGCACGGGCTCTCCGCGTAGGAGAGCTTCGAATACTGGTTGAGAGAGCGCATACCGAGCGCATTGATCAGTTCGATGCGCGCGACGGGAATTCCCATCTGGATCGTCGCGATCACCGCCTGGCAGGCCGCGTCGACGCTCGGAAACTGGCACACGCCGCCCGAGATCGCCTGCGGAATGCCGTAGAGCTTCAAGGTCAGCGAGGTGATGATGCCCAGCGTGCCTTCCGCGCCGATCAGAAGACGGGTCAGATCATACCCGGCCGAGGATTTGCGCGCCCGCCGCCCCGTCTGCACGACGCGCCCGTCCGGCATCACGGCGCGAAGCGAGATGACGTTGTCGCGCATCGTGCCGTAGCGCACGGCATTGGTGCCCGACGCGCGGGTGGACGCCATACCGCCAAGGCTTGCATTGGCGCCCGGATCGATGGGGAAGAAAAGGCCGGTATCGCGCAGGTGGGTGTTCAGATCCTCGCGCGTGACGCCCGGCTCGACCGTGCAGTCGAGGTCCTCGGCGTTCACGGCCGTCACGCGGTTCATGCGCGACAGGTCGAGCGAAATGCCGCCGCCGGGCGCATTGACATGGCCTTCGAGCGACGTGCCGGTGCCGAAGGCGATGACCGGAACGCGATGCGCGGCACACAGCCGGACGACGGACTGCACGTCCGCCTCGCTCTGCGCGAACACGACGCCGTCGGGAAGCTGGGCGGGAATGTAGCTCGTGGAATGGGCGTGCTGTTCGCGAATGGCACGGCCGGTCTGGAAGCGGTCGCCGAAATCGGTGGCCAGAGCTTCGAGGACGCGCGCAATGCCGCTTTCATTGCGTTCGATGTCGACGAGTTCTGCCAGTGCCATGTCCGCTCCTCCATTCGCCGGCGCCCGATCTGTGGACCACCGGTTCCCTGTTCTGTATCGCTATCCGCCGGGCGTGCAAATCGATTTCGATCGGTCGCCAGCCCGAACAGGAACAAGGAGGAACCCCAACGATGCCGATAGCCGCACCCGTAATGTCCCGCGTGATGGAGGTCGAAAAGGACTGGATCGACTATAACGGCCATCTCAACATGGCCTATTACAATGTCCTGTTCGACCGCTGCTCCGACGAGGCATTCGCGATGCTCGGGATGGGGCCGGACTATGCCAAGGAACGGCGGCTGACGACATACACGGCCGAGATCCACGTCTGCTACGTTCGCGAACTGCATCTGGGCAACAAGGTGAACTGCTCGTTCCACCTTCTGGATTTCGACGAAAAGCGGTTTCATGCCTATCAGGAACTGCGCCACGTCGACGGATGGCTGGCGGCCACCTGCGAGGTGCTGACGCTTCACGTCGACATGAACGGGCCGAAAGTCGCCCCCTTTCCCGAAGATATATTCGCCAACATGAAGGCCATGCGCGCCGCCCATGAGAGCCTGCCGAGGCCCGAGCGTGCGGGCCGTTCCGTCGGAATCAAACGCAAGTCCTGAACGGACCAGATTTTTATTCGATTGTGACGTCGATGCAACAAAGCGTCAGCGTCCCCGTTAACCGCCAGCTTCGGAAGACATCCAAGGTTGGCGGGACATGGACTTGAAAACGAGGGGCGAAAGCCCCGAAGCGTGGCGCATGACCGACGATCTCCATGCCGAGCAGGGCAAGGGAGATCCGTTCGCGGCCGCCATTCGCGCGACCCGCATGGCGATGATCATCACCAACCCGCGCCTGCCGGACGATCCGATCGTCTTCGCCAACGATGCGTTCCTTCGACTGACGGGATATGAACGCAGCGAAGTCATCGGCCGCAACTGCCGGTTTCTCCAGGGACCGGATACCGATGCGGGTCAGGTCCGGGCGATCCGGGAGGCGATCGAGGCGCGTCGGGATGTCAGCATCGACATCCTCAACTACCGCAAGGACGGCTCGACCTTCTGGAACGCGCTCTACATGAGCCCGGTCAGCAACGAAGCCGGGGAATTGCAGTTCCATTTCGCCTCGCAGCTCGACGTGACCGACCGCAAGCTGAACGAAACGCACAATCTGCGCGAGAAGGAGCGGTTCGAGCGCGCTGTGGCCGAACGCACCGCCGAGCTTCAAGAAGCGCTGGAAACCAGAACCGCGCTTCTTCACGAGGTCGACCATCGCGTGAAGAACAATCTCCAGATGGTGTCGTCGCTGATCGTGATGCAGGCGCGCACGATTCCAGACCAGAAGGTCCGCCAGTCGCTGGAAGAAATGCTGTCGCGCGTGGAGGCTTTGTCGACCGTGCATCGCCGACTCTATCAGTCCGACGACGTGGCACGTTTCGAGGTCGGAGAGTTCTTGCAGGACCTGGTCAGGGATATCGTCGCCGCGTCGCGGTTTCGCGACATGGAAACACGCTTCGAGCTGGACAATGTCGACATCGCGGCCGGCCGCGCCGCTCCCGTGGCGCTCATCGTCAACGAACTGGTGACGAATGCGCTCAAGCACGCATTCGACGGCATCGATGCTCCGGTCCTGACGACGCGCATCGTGAAATCGGGCGAACGGTTTCGCATCGAGATCGAGGACAACGGGGCCGGCATGGGCGAAGCCGACGGCGCAGCCTCGTTCGGCACGAAACTGATTCGCTCGCTCAGCCGCCAGTTGAAGGCGGAGATCACCTGGGAGGACATCCGCCCCGGCACACGCGCCACCATCGAACTGCCACAGGACGACGCGCCCAAGCAGCCGTCGCCATAGGAGAATGCCATGGAGCCGCTTCACCACGAGCCGCTGAAGATCATCATCGTCGAGGATGAGGCGCTTCTCGCCCTCGAGCTGGAGGGACTTATCGAGGACAGCGGCAACGTCGTCGTCGGATGGGCGACGAGCCTTGCCGAAGCGAAGATTCTGGTCGACGAGAACGAGGCAGACATCGCCTTTGTCGATCTCAATCTCTCGGATGGGCCAACGGGGATCAGGATCGCCGAATATATCCGCGACAGCGGGCGCTCGCTCGCCGTCTTCATGACCGCCAATCCCCGCAGCCTGCCGGAAAATTACGCCGGCGCGATCGGCGTCATCGCCAAGCCCTACACGATGAGCGGCCTGACCGCGGCGCTGACCTATCTGAAGGAAGGCGTTCGCGAACCGCCGCCGGCAAGTTCGCTGCCGGTCGGCTTCGTGTTGTCGCCGCATTATGCGACGCAATGGACGACGGCGCCACGTTAGTTCAGCGCTCGCAAAGCTGGCGCGGGCCGTCATAGGGCTGATAGCTGCAATCCGACGCTCGGAACGAGCGATAGGCGCGCGCGCAGGCCTGAACGTTGCAGGCGCGCGCGGCGACCTCGCCCGATCCGGTCCCCTCGCCTTCGGCCGAAAGCGCGTCGAGCGAGGTTCCGTCGATGAAGGATTTGAACATCGCCGCCGGCAGCGCGCCGCCGGTGACGCCCTTCATCGGCGTATCGTTGTCATTGCCGACCCAGACGCCTACGACAAGATTTTCGGTGAAGCCGACGAACCAGGCGTCGCGATAATTCTGGCTGGTACCGGTCTTGCCGGCGGAAAAGCCGTCCACGCGCGCCGCCTGTCCCGTGCCCTGCTCGACCACCATGCTCAGGAGGCGGATCATGTCCTCCCGGAAAGGCGAGATGTCGATGTCCGGCCGGCGCGATGGGCCGACGCGGAATGCCGCGCCAGTCTCGTCCGTGCGGAAGGAAGCGATGCCCCACGGTTCGACAGGCGCAACGCCGGCGAGGATAGAGGCATAGGCACCGGTGAGGTCGATGAGCGTGACTTCCGAAGCGCCGAGCGCGAGGGCCGGCGTTTCGTTCAGTTCCGCGTCGATGCCGAGATCGCGCGCCGCGGCGGCGACGTGCGTGATGCCGACCTCCTGCGCCAGCACGACCATCGCGGCGTTGAGCGAACGAACGAAGGCCTCGTAGATCGGCACCAGTCCGTAATAGCGGCCACCGAAATTCTCCGGCGTCCAGCCGTCGATCGTGATCGGCTCGTCGGGGACGAGCGCACGCGGGTCGATGCCGGCCTGAAGAGCAGAAAGGAGTACGAACGTCTTGAAGGTCGAGCCGGGTTGGCGGCGGGCGTCGACGGCCCGGTTGAAGGTGCTTTCCTGATAGTTCCGGCCGCCGACCATGGCGAGGACCGCGCCGTCCGGCCCCATCGCGACGAGCGCGCCTTGCCCCGGCCCGTCCTCGCCGGCGCCATCCAGCGCCTCGCGGACGACCCGTTCGGCGACGCGTTGCAATTGCGGCTCCAGCGTGGTCGCGACGGTGATCGTGCCGCGATAGTCGGCCGCGATCTCGCGCGCGTCGCGCATCGCCCAATCGGCGAACCAGCTTCCCAGGCGCGTCGCGGGTCGGGTCGGCTGGAGTTCGTCATAGGCGGCCTGGGCCGCCTGCGCCTCCTCGGCCGAAATCTTGCCATTGTCCACCATCGCATCCAATACGATGCGCGCCCGCTCTTCGGCGCGCTGCGCGTTTGCGATCGGATTGAGCACCGAGGGCGCGATGATGAGCCCGGCGATCATGGCGGATTCGCCAAGATCGAGCTCGGCCGGCTCTTTGTCGAAATAGATCCGCGCGGCGGCCGGAACGCCGGTCGCGCCGGCTCCAAGATAAATGTTGTTCAGGTAGCGCGTCAGGATCTCATCCTTGCCGAGCCGCCGTTCCAGCCAAAAGGCGATGACGAGTTCCTGGATCTTGCGCCGATAGGTGCGGTCTCGCTCCAGATAGGAGATTTTGATGAGCTGCTGCGTGATCGTCGAGCCGCCCTGGACCACCTCGCCGGCATTTAGATTGCGCATGAAGGCCCGCGCGATGCCGCGGAAATCGACGCCCCAATGCTGGTAGAAGCGCCGGTCCTCGATGCTGAGAACGGCGTCGACGAGATGCCGGGGAAACGCATCGACGCGCGTGTAGGCGCCCTGATACGGCCCTTCCTGAACCAGCGGCGAGCCGTCGGCGCCTTCGAGGACGACGACCGGAGCGATCGAACCATCCGCGATCTCCTCCCAGGGCACGTCGCGCAGCGCCCACCACAGGATGCCGCAGACGAGGACGACGCCGACCAGAGCGAGGACGGTGAGCGCCGCGAGGATGCGATGGCGACGTCCGATTGAACGGGTCGCCGCAGCGGCTTTGGGCGCTTGCCGTCCGCGCCAGCGCGATGTCGCCGTCCTGACCGACGCGCCGAATTCGGACCGCAGCGCCGACCCGAGGGCGGATGCGGCGCGGACGCTGCGGCGAAAGCCATGGCCTTTGGTCGATCGGGACGTATCCGCAGGCTTGGCGGCGGCGTTTGCGTCCGATGAGTTCTCGCTGTCGTCCATGATATCCGATAGGCTGCGTCGTCCCTGACCGCCTATCGATTAGGCCAGATCGGCGATGATTGCCACAGGCGCGCATCGGTCGATCGGCAAAGGGGCCGTGTTCGCGTTCTGGTCTTTCGATGCCGAATCACTACATTGCAGGACATGTCCGGCTTTCCCGACGATATCCCCTTCTTCGACGAGGACGACCGTCCCCGACGCCCCGCTCCCGCGCCGCAAGCCCAGGGCGGCGGGCTGGCCGCGCGCGCCATGGCGGCACGGCGGCCGAACGCGCCCGACTATCTGGCGGGCTTGAATCCCGAACAGCGCAAGGCCGTCGAGACCACCGAAGGCCCGGTGCTCGTGCTGGCCGGCGCCGGCACCGGCAAGACGCGCGTCCTGACCACGCGCATCGCGCATATATTGCAGACCGGCCGCGCCTGGCCGAGCCAGATCCTCGCCGTGACCTTCACCAACAAGGCCGCGCGCGAGATGAAGACGCGCATCGGCGTCCTCGTCGGCGAGGCGGTCGAGGGGATGCCGTGGCTGGGCACGTTCCACTCCATCGGCGTCAAGATCCTGCGCAAGAATGCGGAACTCGCCGGGCTCAAGAGCGGCTTCACCATTCTCGACACCGACGACGTGGTGCGGCTGATCAAGCAGTTGATCCAGGCCGAGGGGCTCGACGACAAGCGTTGGCCCGCGCGCCAGTTCGCGCAGATGATCGACGGCTGGAAGAACAAGGGGCTGGGACCGAAGGACATTCCCGAGGGCGACGCGCGCGCCTTTGCCAACGGCAAGGGCCGCGAACTGTACAAGGCGTATCAGGACCGATTGCAGACCCTCAACGCCTGCGACTTCGGCGACCTTTTGTGCCACCCGATCCGCATCTTCCGCGAATATCCGGACGTTCTGGCCGTATACACTTCCCGATTCCGCTACATCCTTGTCGACGAGTATCAGGACACCAACACCGCGCAATATATGTGGCTGCGGCTTCTGGCACAGAGGCCGCCGGCAGCCGATGGGTCGCGCGTTTCGCCCAACATCTGCTGCGTCGGCGACGACGACCAGTCCATCTATGGCTGGCGCGGGGCCGAGGTCGACAACATCCTGCGCTTCGACAAGGACTTTCCAGGCGCGACCGTCATCCGACTGGAGCGCAACTACCGCTCGACCGCGCACATCCTCGGCGCAGCCTCCCATCTGATCGCGCATAATGAGGGCCGTTTCGGCAAGACGCTCTTCACCGAAAAAGCCGATCCGGACGATCCGCGCGTGATGGTCCATGCGGCGTGGGATTCGGAAGAGGAAGCGCGCGCGCTCGGCGACGAGATCGAGGCGCTGCAACGCAAGGGCGCGAATCTCAACGACATGGCGATCCTCGTGCGCGCGTCGTTCCAGATGCGCGAATTCGAGGACCGCTTCGTCACGCTCGGCCTCAACTACCGCGTCATCGGCGGCCCCCGCTTCTACGAACGGGCCGAAATCCGCGACGCGATGGCCTATTTCCGCGTCGTCGCCCAACCCGCCGACGACCTCGCCTTCGAGCGCATCGTCAATGTGCCGAAGCGCGGGCTCGGCGAGGCGACGATCCGCCAGATCCACGACACCGCGCGCGCGCTTCGCATTCCGATGCTGGATGCGGCGGCCAAGCTCGCCGAAAGCGACGAGCTGAAGCCGAAGCCCCGCGCCAGCCTGCGCGAGGTCGCGGCAAATTTCGCGCGCTGGCAGTCCGCGCTCGAAACCATGTCTCATACCGAACTCGCCGAAATGATTCTCGAGGAGAGCGGCTATACCGAGATGTGGACGAACGACCGCTCGGCCGAGGCGCCGGGGCGGCTCGACAATCTGAAGGAGCTGATCCGCTCCATGGAGGACTACGAGTCGCTGCGCTCCTTTCTCGAGCACGTCGCGCTGGTCATGGATGCCGAACAGCAGGAAGAGATGGACGCCGTCTCCATCATGACGCTGCATTCGGCCAAGGGGCTCGAATTCGACACGGTCTTCCTGCCCGGCTGGGAGGAAGGTCTCTTCCCGCACCAGCGCGCGCTCGACGAGGGCGGACGTTCGGGCCTCGAAGAGGAACGCCGCCTCGCCTATGTCGGACTGACGCGGGCCAAGAAGAATTTGCATCTGTGGTTCACCTCGAACCGGCGTATCCATGGCCTGTGGCAGTCGACCATCCCATCGCGCTTCCTCGACGAACTGCCCGAAGCGCATGTCGAGGTGGCCGAGAGCGGCAACAGCAATTATGGCGGCTACGGCGTCGGTCATGGAAACGGGTTTGGCGGGCGGCGCAACCCTTATGGCGCGTCCCGTTTCGACGACCAGGGATCGTTTTCCAACACCTATGCCACGCCCGGCTGGCAGCGCGCGCAGAAGAACAAGACCGAGGCGACCGACCGCAACTGGGGCTCGCGCTCCGGCCATCAGGTCGAGCGCATCGGCTATGGCGAACCCGATTCCGGCTTCGGCGCGGGGCGCGGATCGGTCAAGGGACGCACCATCGAGGGTGAACTTGTCGCCAAGTCGGTGGCGCAGACGCCATCCGCCTTCTCGGTCGGCGACCGGGTCTTCCATCAGAAATTCGGGAACGGCAATATTTCCACGATCGAAGGCAACAAGCTGACCATCGATTTCGACAAGGCCGGCCAGAAGCGCGTGCTCGACGGCTTCGTCACGGCAGCTTGAATTCCCTTTTTGGTTGCATTAAATTCATTTAATGCATTTTTAAGTTGTATTTGAGATCGTCAGTCTGCACGGCAATGACGCCTTGCGCATTCCGCTTCCGGGCGGTTCGACTCCGGGACCCCTTCCGTCTCATCACCCCCGCGGCGGAAGGGGTTTCGAGGAGCGCCGGACCCGGCCGGATCAAGGTCGGTCTCATGCGTCCTGTGCTCCTTTTCCCGCTTCTGCTGCTGCCCGGCGTCTCGATGGCCTCCGATGCGGATGCGCCCGCGCCGGTTCGGGCCGAGCTTTCCCTTTCGCGCCACTATACCGACAATGCACTGGACGAGCCTTTGGCGGTTTCGGACTCGTACACACTGATGCGCGGCACGATCAGCGGCGATCTGGATCACGCGCTCGGCCAAACGCGTATAACGCTCGACGGGGAACTGCGCCGCCACGACCTCTTCACCATCGAGAACGACGCCGCCGGCGGGATCGAGAGCCAGACCACCTTACGCCCTTCCGAGAACCTCGAACTGCGTGGCACGCTCTTCCTGCGCCGCATTCGCGACGGCGACGCATTGGTGATCGAAGATCTGGCGATCGGGACCGAAACCACCAAGACGGTCGGCGGGGCCGGCGCGGTGATCGGCCTGCGGCTGACGCCATCGCTCGTCTCGACCACGGAACTGAAAGGCTTTCGCGAGCGCGCCGGCGACACGTTCTTCGAGGACGATCTCATCTTGCCGACACGCTTCGAGCCCGACCGCGACCGCATCTTCGCCAGCCAGGGCCTGACGCGCACGGATGGCCGGTTGCAGACCGGGCTGAGAGCCGAAGTCGAACGGACGACCTTCGCGGAAATCTTCGATGACCCGGTCGAACTCGACCGATTGCAGCTTCGCGGGGAAATCGGATGGCGCAACGACGAAGGCTACGCGCTTGCGCTGGCGGCCGGCGGCGAATGGCTGCGCGCCTCGTTCGACCTGATCGACGTGGTGCGCCCCTCGATCGAGGCGACGGCGGTAGCGCCGATCGCGGGTATGGAACTGCGCGGCACGCTGCGGACAGGTTTCGACAGCGACGACACGGACGATCTTCTGGCCTCGTGGGTGCGGCGCGCGCAAGTGGAACTCGCCTGGCCGATTGCCGAGCGCATCGCCTTTTCGACCGGGGTCTTCGTCGAGGCGCGCGACAATCTCGTCCTCGACTACAGCGAGGACCGGCGCGGCATCTACGGCGAAATCGGTTGGCAGACTTCCGAGCAGATCACGCTGGTCCTGCGGCTCGACTACCGCGAAGATCGCGCGCCTGGCATCGATTTCGCCAAGGACCGGCTCGACGCGTCCCTGGCGATGCGAACCCGCCTCTAGCACATGCGAAAACGGGCGGCCGGAGCCGCCCGTTTCCTCAGGCGATGTTCGCCTTAGCGGCGGCCCTTGCGGACGGAATACTTGCTGGAGTTTCCGCCGAGGATGCCGAGCGTACCGCCCAGGATGCCGTTGCCGTTGGCAATGCCGTTGCCGGTCTTGTTGCCGCTCAGGATGCCCGAGATGACGTTGCCCGACGCGATCGGCGAGTTGTTGAGTACCGAGGTGCCGTTGAGCAGATTGAGGTTGCCGGTGCGGACCGACGGCGAGACGTTGACGAGCCCGCTCGAATAATTGTGCGAGTTCTTGTTCTTGCCGCCGCCCCAGCCGCCGGCCTCGGCGGACACACCGGAAAGAGACATGGCAAGAGCTGCGGTCGTGACGATGATGAAGGACTTCATGTGGACTTCTCCTCTCTTGATCGCGCCGGTTCGGTTCGTTTCCGAAGATGAGGAGGCCACAGCAATGCAGGATATGCAATCAGGAATTGCAAGATTTCATTAATACAACCAATAAACGGCCGGTTAACCTTTCGCCTTGACCCTAATATAAAACATTTGAATCAAGGTTTATCGGGTCGATACTTTGCGACGAAATCCTCGATCGAAAGCTGCTGCATATCCGGCAGCGCTTCGGCCAGCTTCTCGTGCGGCCAGTCCCACCATGCCATCGCAGAGATCGCCTTGGCGACGTCGGCCGGGAACCGCTGGCGCAAAATGCGGGCCGGCGCACCGGCGACCACCGTATAGGCTGGCACGTCGCGCGTGACGACGGCATTGGCGCCGACGACCGCGCCGTCGCCGACGCTGACGCCGGGCATGACGACGGCGCCATGGCCGATCCAGACATCGTTGCCGATGACGACGCGCGCGGCCTGCCGGTGCGCGCGATAGCCGGCATCGACGCCGTGGAACCGGAAATATTCGTTCGGCCGATAGGTGATCTTGTGCGTGGTGACGCGCTCCATCGGATGGTCGAGCGCGTTGATGCGCACATTCGCCGCGATCGAGCAGAACTTGCCGATGGTCGTGTAGATCGCCTCGCCATGACGCTCGAAATAGGAGAAGTCGCCGATTTCGACATCGCGCAGGAGCACGCGCGGGCCGACCGACACGAAACGTCCGAGCCGGCAGCCCTTGAGCTCGGCCGTCGTGTGGATCTTCGGTTCGGAATCGTGCGGCAGAAAGGCGGTCATCGCGAAAGCGTGTACGTGGACCGCCGGGCGGCGGCAAGATGACATCTTTCGGCGCCCCCGCGCCGGCGCTATATCCATGCGATGACCAGAAACCGGATCGCGACACCGCTTTTCCTCGCCGCCGGCGCTCTCGCGCTTTCGGCAGCGACCGGGCTTGCCTTCGCCGGCTGGCTCGACAGCGGCGCGCGCATCTTCATGGCGATGGCCGAGACCGGCATGGCCTGGTGCTTCTGACCTCGATTTTCTCGAACCCGAACGGACGATAGCCGACATGCGGACCCTTCTCGTTGCAAGCGTAATCATCGTGGCTGCGGCCGTCGGCTGGATCAGCTTCGACTGGTATGCCAACCGCACCGTCGCCCGCTCCTTCGGCAAGCCCTTCTCGCTGGTCGACCAGCGCGGCGAGGAAATCACCGAGCAGGCGTTCCGCGGCCAGCCCTCGGCCGTGTTCTTCGGCTTCACCCACTGCCCCGAAATCTGCCCTACGACGCTCTACGAGATGGATGGCTGGCTCGACCAGCTCGGCGCGGAAGGCGAGGACATCCGCGCCTATTTCGTTTCCGTCGACCCGGAGCGCGACACGCCGGAAATCCTCGACACCTATGTCGGCAACGTCTCCGACCGCATCACCGGCATCACCGGCGAGCCGGCGAAAGTCGAAGCCATGGCGAAGTCATTCGGCATCTTCATTCGCAAGGTGGAGCTGGAGGGCGGCGACTATACGATGGACCACACCGCATCGATCCTGCTCCTCGACAGTTCGGGTGACTTCATGGGCACCATCGCCTATGGGGAGAATCCCGAAAACGCCGTCGCCAAGCTGAAACGCCTGGCTGCGAGCTGACATTACCAAAGGACGACGCGGTGCCCCAGACCCGACTTTATTTCAGCGCCGCGAAGAAGGACGCCGAGGCCGCCTACCGGCAGCTTGAAACGCTGCTCGAGGATGACGGCTTTCCGATCTCGATCTTCGAGCTCGACGAGAATGCGGGCATCGACGAGGTGTCGGTCTATGTCGACGGCGAGCCCGACGGGCTGGAAGCGCGCATCGCGGACGTGCTGAAAAGCAACGCGCCCGGCGCGCGGCTGGAGCGCGAGAACCTCGACGACATCGACTGGGTGGCGAAATCCCTTGAAGGGCTGAAACCCGTCCGGGTCGGGCGGTTCCTGGTCCATGGCGCGCATGACCGCGAACGGCGCCGGATCGGCGACCTGGCCATCGAGATCGAAGCCGGGCTCGCCTTCGGCACCGGCCATCACGGCACCACCGCCGGCTGCCTGGAACTGATCACGCAAGTGACGCGGCGCGAGCGTCCGCGCACCGCGCTCGATCTTGGAACGGGAAGCGCGGTGCTGGCGATCGCACTGGCGAAACTGTGCCGCATCCCGGTGCTGGCGACGGACATCGATCCCATCGCGGTCGAGGTCGCGCGGCAGAATGTGCGCCTGAACCACGCCCACGCCTATGTCGACACCGTGACGGCGGCGGGCTTCCACCACCATGTCTTCGCGAAATGGCGGCCGTTCGACCTGATCGTCGCGAACATTCTCGCGCGACCCTTGATGACGCTCGCGCCGGACATGGCGCGCAATGTCGCGCCGAACGGTTCGCTGATCCTGTCAGGAATATTGGAGCGACAGCGCGAGGCGGTGATCGCGGCCTATGTCGGCCAATCCTTCCGCCATGTGCGCACCATCCGCCGCGAGGGCTGGGTGGCGCTGCACCTGAAGCGCTAGGCAACGAAAAAGGGCGGCCCGCCCCCGGACCGCCCTTCCCCCGATGTCGCCCGGAAGGCGATAATCTTCGCGCTTAGTAGAGGTAGGAACCGCCTGCGCTCTTCTTCAGTTCGGCGCGGGTGTAGCCATGCGAACGAAGGGTCTCGTCGTCGAGCATGAGGAGCGCGCTGTTCACATAGCGGGTCGCCTGCTTCGAACGCGCTTCGACGAGGGCGTCCATTGCGCCGCGGAAGAACCCGCGCTTTGCTGCATTTGCCATTTCGTCTTCTCCTTGATCTGGTTGGAAGAATGTGTCCTCCACGATCAAGAAGGTAAGTAGTGCTGACCTTTTTCACCAGTGACGATCCTGCATGGCTTCCATTCGATTTTGCATATGCGAAATAACAATGTTGCGTCGCACCATTCCAATCGATCGCGCATGAGGGTTTCGCGCTCCGGTCGGGCGCGCTATGGATCGCCGACATCATCGATGCGAGCAGCCCCATGTTCCAGACTTTCGAAAGCCATGCCGATGCTGCCCAGGGCACGGAGCGCGTGCCGTTGCTGCGCGCCGAACTCGCAGGACGCGATGTCGACGGTTTTCTCGTGCCGCGCGCGGACGAGCATCAGGGCGAATATGTCGCCGCGCGCGCCGATCGGCTGAAATGGCTGACGGGCTTCACCGGTTCGGCCGGCGCGGCGATCATACTGGCGGACAGCGCCGTCATCTTCGTCGACGGGCGCTACACGCTTCAGGTGCGCGATCAGACAGACGCGGGCGTTTTCGAGTATGAAAGCCTCGTCGAGACGCCGCCGGCCAAATGGATCGAAGCGCATCTGAAGCCGGGCACGCGGCTCGGCTTCGACCCGTGGCTGCACACGATCGCCGAGACGACGGCGCTGCAAAAAGCCTGCGCGAAAGCCGGCGGCGAACTCGTCGCGCTCGCAAGCAACCCGATCGATGCGATCTGGGCCGACCAGCCGGACGCGCCGGCGGGCGAGGTCGCGATCCAGCCGGTCGGCTTCGCCGGCGAACTGGCCAAGGACAAGATCGTGCGCATCGGCAAAGCGATCCGCGTGGGCGGCGCAACGCATACGGTTCTGACCGACCCATCCTCGATCGCCTGGCTGTTCAACATCCGCGGCGCCGATGTCGAGCACACGCCGCTGGCGCTTGCATTTGCGATCGTGCCGGCGGAAGGGCGGCCGTCGCTCTTCATCGATCCGGCCAAGCTCGGCATCGAGGCCAAGGCTTACCTGACGCAGCTTGCCGAGCTTCACGCCCCGGCGGCGCTGGAGCCGGCTTTGCGCACGCTGGCAGGACGCGGCGCGGTTGTCGGGCTCGACCCGCAGCTTGCGGCCGAATGGCTGCGGGTGACGATCGAAGACGCGGGCGGCACGACGAGCGACCTGCCCGACCCGGCGCGCCTGCCCCGCGCCTGCAAGAACGCGGCGGAGCTGAACGGCGCACGCGCCGCGCACAGGCGCGACGGCGTTGCTGTCGTGCGATTCCTCGCCTGGCTCGACGCGCAGCAGCCGGGGACGGTGGACGAGATCGCGGTCGCGAGCCGCCTGGAATCGGCGCGCGCCAAGGCCGGTGAGGATTTGCAGATGCCGCTGCGCGACATCTCCTTCGACACGATTTCCGGCTCCGGTCCGAACGGCGCCATCATCCACTATCGCGTCACGACGAAGACCAACCGCAAGCTTGCCGCCGGCGAACTCTATCTGGTGGATTCCGGTGGCCAGTATCAGGACGGCACGACCGACATCACCCGCACGATCGCCATCGGCACGCCGACCGAGGCGATGCGCCGGCACTATACGCTGGTGCTGAAGGGGCTGATCGCGGTCTCCACGCTGCGCTTTCCGTCCGGCACGCGCGGACAGGACGTCGACCCATTCGCGCGCCGCGCACTCTGGCAGGCCGGGCTCGATTTCGCACATGGAACGGGCCACGGCGTCGGCTCGTTCCTCGCCGTCCACGAAGGCCCGCAGCGCATCGCGCGCACGGGTGCGCAGGCGCTCCTGCCCGGCATGATCCTGTCCAACGAACCCGGCTATTACCGGCCCGGCGAATACGGCATCCGGCTGGAAAACCTGATCGCTGTCGAGGACGCCGCCAAGGTCGAGGGCGGCGAGGTCGACATGCACGGCTTCGAGACGCTGACGCTGGCCCCGTTCGACTGGCGGTTGATCGACGTCGCGTTTCTGGAAAAGGCCGAGATCGACTGGCTCGACGCCTACCATGCGCGGGTGGCAAGCGAGCTTGCCGATCAACTGGAAGACGACGTCAAAGCCTGGCTGAAAGCCGCGACCGCGCCGCTGTCAAAATAGGTTGCGGCCGGCGATAAGAACGGCGGCGCCGACGACGAACATCGTCATCAGCCCGCTGCGCCAGCCGACAATGGCGGCGACGATCATGGCCGCGATCTCCGCCGGCCCGCCATGATAGGCGGCAGGCGCGACCAAGGTCGTCAGGACGGCCGCAGGCACGGCGTTGAGGCTCGCCTCGACGCGCGGATGAATGCGCTCGAACCGGGACAGGACGAGATGCCCGCCGATGCGCGACAAATAGGTCAGAACCGCGCTCGCGAGGATGATCCAGACGGTGGTCGTCATGCCGCATCCTCGCCCTTTCCGTTCACCGGCATGAAGGCCGCGAGCGCCATTCCGGCAACCGCGCCGACTGTGACGTGCCAGGGCGAACCGATCGTCTCATAAGCGACGATGGAAGCGACCGCGCTCGTTGCGACGATGGGCAACCAGAGTGGGCGCGTGCGGAACGAGAGCACGAGGCCGAAGAAATAGATCGGCAGAAGGTAGTCGAGCCCGAGCGCATAGGTATCGGGGATCAGGCTGCCGAAGCTCGCGCCGATCCACGCCTCGGAAACCCAGAACAGATAGATCGGCGTCGCCATGCCCATGAACCACGCGAAAGTGACATGCTCACCATTTTCCGCCTTTCGCTCCGCTTCGGCATATTGCGGATCGACGAGGAAGAAGAAGCCGAAGGCGCGCTGCGCCGGCATCCAGTGCGGTACGCGCCGTCCGACGGCGGCGGAATAGAGCACATGGCGGAAATTGACCGCAAAAATGGAGAGCGCGATCAGCCACGGCGCGACATGCTGGCCAAAGAGGTCGAGCCCGACCATCTGGCTCGCCCCGGCATAGACGGTCGCGCTCATCAGCACCGCCTCGCCGACCGAAAAGCCGTTATCGACGGCCAGCGCGCCGAACAGCAGCCCGAAAGGCGCCGACGACAGGACGACAGGCGGGCTCTTGCGCATACCCCGCGCGAATTCTTGGGCAAAGGACATGCGTCCTCTTAGGTCAGCATCGCTGCCCTGTCACATGAAAAGGCTTGAACCATGGGGATCGGGTCGTAGGGCCATGGGTGCTTTACTATGGAGTTGCTTTGCACCTACCGGACGCGGGCGAACCATTCGTCTTCGTCGATGACCTCGATGCCGAGATCGGTCGCCTGCTTGAGCTTCGAACCCGCGCCCGGTCCGGCGACGACGAGGTCGGTCTTCTTCGACACCGATCCCGCGACCTTGGCGCCCAGCCGTTCAGCCATCGCCTTCGCCTCGTCGCGCGACATCTTTTCGAGCGATCCGGTGAAGACGACCGTCTTGCCCGTCACCGGCGAGGACACCGCCTGGGGCGTTTCCTCATCCTGCGGCTCGACCTCGGCTAGAAGCGCGTCGACCGCCTCGCGATTGTGCCCTTCCGCGAAGAACTCAACCAGCGCTTCGGCAACGACCGAACCGATGCCGTTGACGCCGACGATCTCCTGCCATTCGGCATTGCCGGGATCGCCCTTGCCTTCCGGCATCTTTGCGGCTTCCGCTGCCGCGCGCAGTGCCTTGAAGCTGAGGAAATGCCGCGCGAGGCGCTTGGCGTTGGTTTCGCCGATATGACGGATGCCGAGGCCGAAGAGGAAGCGCGAATGCTCCACGCTGCGGCGTTCATCGATGGCCGCATAGAGCTTACCGACCGAGACCGTCCCGAAACCGTCGACATTTTCGAGCTTGGCAAGCGACTTCTCCTGCCGGGTCTTGAGCGTGAAGATCTCGGCCGGCGTCTTGATCGCGAATGCGGGGTCCGGGTGGTTGTAGAAGAACTCGACCTGCTTCTCGCCCAAGCCCTCGATGTCGAGCGCGTTGCGCGAGACGAAGTGGCGGATGCGCTCGACCGCCTGCGCCGGGCAGACGAGGCCGCCCGTGCAGCGCTTGACCACCTCGCCTTCCTCGCGCACGGCATGGCTGCCGCAGGCCGGGCAGGTATCGGGGAAGACGTAGGGCCTCGCATCGGCCGGGCGCTTTTCGGGCAGGATGTCGAGGATCTGCGGGATGACGTCGCCGGCGCGCTGCACGATGACCGTGTCGCCGACGCGAATGTCGCGTCCCTCGCGGATGGGCTGCCCGTTATTGCCGATGCCCTCGATGTAGTCCGCATTGTGAAGCGTCGCATTGGTGACGACGACGCCGCCGACAGTGACCGGCTTCAAGCGTGCGACGGGAGTCAGGGCGCCGGTGCGGCCGACCTGGATGTCGATCGCTTCCAGCTCCGTCATCGCCTTTTCGGCGGGAAATTTGTGCGCGGTCGCCCAGCGCGGGCTGCGCGAGCGGAAGCCGAGCCGTTCCTGAAGCGCGAGGTCGTCGACCTTGTAGACCACACCGTCGATGTCATAGGGCAGGTCCGCGCGGTCCGCCTCGATCGACCTGTAATGCGCGATCATCTCGTCCAGCGTCGCGCAGCGCTGCATCAGCGGATTGACCGGAAAACCCCATCTGCCGAGCCGCGCGACGGCGTCGAACTGGGTGGCGGCCAATTCTTCCGACGTCTCGCCCCAGGCATAGGCGAAGAAGCGCAGGGGCCGCGTTTTCGTCACGTTGGGGTCGATCTGGCGCAGCGAGCCGGCGGCAGCGTTGCGCGGATTGGCGAAGACGCGGCCGCTTTCGGCCATGCGCGCATTGAGCGCCATGAAATCCTCGCGCGCCATGTAGACCTCGCCTCGAACTTCAAGAACGTCCGGCGCGCCGTTGATTCGATTCGGGATTTCCGAAATCGTCCGGATATTGCCGGTGACGTTCTCGCCGGTCGTGCCGTCGCCGCGTGTCGCGGCGGTGACGAGTACGCCGCTCTCATAGCGCAGCGACATCGAAAGGCCGTCGATCTTGGGCTCGGCGGTGAAGGTGAGGTCGTCGTCGGACTTCAAGGAAAGGAAACGGCGCACGGACTGGACGAAATCGGTGACGTCCGAGTCGGAAAAGACGTTGTCGAGCGAGAGCATCGGCCGCGCATGGCGCACGGGCGTGAACGCGCCTGCGGGTTCGACGCCGACCTTGAGCGAAGGCGAATCCGCGCGCACGAGTTCGGGGAATCGTGCCTCGATCGCCGCATTGCGCTGGCGCAACGCGTCGTAGTCGGCGTCGGAAATCTCAGGCGCGTCCTTGCCATGATAGAGCGCGTCGTGACGCGAGATTTCGGCGGCAAGCGTTGCCAGTTCCTCCGACGCTTCGTCCGGAGTCAGGTAATCGACGGATTTCGGGGACTTCGCCATAGCTGCGGTTCCGGTGGCCAGTTTCCGGCGAACATAGCCGGATCGGCCGGTTGCTCAAGTCGGCAAACGTCAGGAGACGAGTGGCGTCTCGGAAAGGAGGCGCTTGGCCGCCGCGCGGGCTTCGTCGGTGATGGTCGCGCCGGCCAGCATCCGGGCGATTTCCTCCTGCCGCGCGCCGTGGTCCATCGCGGCGACACCTGTCGCGACGCCTTCGGCATTGCCGGATTTGGAGATGAGGTAATGCGTCGAGGCGCGGGCGGCGACCTGCGGCGCGTGGGTGACGGAAAGCACCTGTACGCGCTGCGACAGGCGCGCAAGCCGCGCGCCGATCGCGTCCGCGACCGCCCCGCCAACGCCGGTGTCGATCTCGTCGAAGACGAGCGTCGGGGCGGAGCCGCGATCGGCGAGCGCGACCTTGAGCGCCAGCAGGAAACGCGAAAGCTCGCCGCCCGACGCGACCTTCATGATCGGGCCGGCGCGCGTGCCCGGATTGGTGCGGACCCAGAATTCGATCAGGTCGATGCCCTGCTCGCGCCGATCTTCAGGATCGGCCTTGATCTCGACGATGAATTCGGCCCGTTCGAGCTTCAGGGCCGGAAGTTCCTGCATGACGGCGCGGGCGAGCAGATCGGCCGTGCCGGCGCGCAGTTCCGAGAGGTGGAGCGCCATCTCGTCATACGCATCGCGGGTTTCGCGCGCTTCCTTTTCAAGCGCCTGAAGACGCCCCTCGCCCGCGTCGAGGTCGGCCAGATCGGCCAGCATCGTGTCGCGCAGTTCGGCAAGATCATCGACACTGACGGAGTGTTTGCGGGCAAGCGCGCGCAGCGCGAACAGCCGTTCCTCGGCCCGTTCCAGCACCTGCGGGTCGAATTCGATGGCGCGCAGAGCCTCGTCGACGGCGGTCTGGGCCGCATCGAGCGAGATCAGCGCCTCGTCGAGCGGCGTGATGATCGGATCGACGAGCGCCGGCGCTTCCTCGGCCTTGCGTTGCAGGCGGCGCAGCAGGCTAGCAAGCTGCGGCACGGCCGACCCCTGCCCTGACAACACGTCGAGCGCATCGTTGATCTCGGTTGCGATCTTTTCCGAGCGCATCATGTCGGCGCGCTGCTCGGCGAGCAGCGTTTCCTCGCCGGGCTGCGGGTCGAGCTTGCCGAGTTCGTCGACCGATGCGCGCAGATAATCGGCTTCGCGGGCGGCGGCCTCGACCTTTGCGCGATGGCGGTTGAGCAGGCTTTCCGTCTCGCGCCAGTGCCTGTGAGCGCGCGCGACGCTTGCCGCCTCGCCCGCATGGCCGCCGAACGCGTCGAGAAGATCACGATGGGCGGAGACGTCGACCAGCGCGCGGTCGTCGTGCTGGCCGTGAATCTCGACCAGCGCCCGGCCGATTTCGCGAAGAAGCGTGACCGAGGCGGGCTGGTCGTTGATGAAGACGCGGCTGCGCCCGTCGCCGGTCTGGATGCGGCGCAGGATGATGTCGCCTTCATCTTCTACGCCGTTGTCGCGCAGGAGGTCGCGAGCGAAGTGGCCGGCCGGCACGTCGAAGACGGCGGTGACGTTGCCCTGCGCCGCGCCATGGCGCACCAGCGAGGCGTCGCCGCGCGCGCCGAGCGCCAGCGAGAGCGAATCGAGGAGGATGGATTTGCCCGCGCCGGTCTCGCCCGTCAGGACGGAGAGGCCGGAGCGAAAGTCGATGTCGAGCCGCTCGATCAGAACGATATCGCGGATCGACAGATGGGCGAGCATTCAGGCTATGCCGTCAGCTTCCGAGAATGGCTGCGCTCGCGCGCGAAATCCACGAGCCGGCATTCTCGCGCGGTTCCAGACCGCCCGACTGCAAGAGCGCATAGGAATCGGCATACCACTCGCTGTCGGGATAATTGTGGCCGAGAATGGCGGCGGCCGTCTGCGCCTCCGAGGCCAGGCCCATCGCGTAATAGGCTTCGGTCAGGCGCGCCAGCGCTTCCTCGGCATGGCGCGTGTTGCCGTAGGTCTCGACCACGGTGCGGAAGCGTTTAACGGCGGCGACATATTCGCGGCGTTCGAGATAGTAGCGTCCGACCTGCATTTCCTTGCCGGCGAGCTGGTCGCGGGCATAGCGGATCTTGGCGTTGGCGTCCTCGACATATTCGGACTCCGGCCAGCGCTGGACGACGGCTTCCATCGCCTCGATCGTCCGGCGGGCGTCGGTCTGATCCTGCGTCACGTCCTTGATCTGGCGCCAGTAGGAAAGACCGACGATGTACTGCGCATATGCCGCCTCCGTATCGCTCGGATAGAGCTGGACATAGCGCTGCGCGGAGTTGATCGCGTCCTGATAGTTGCCCTGCCGGTACTGGGTGAACGCGCCCATCACCATCGAGCGGCGGGCATATTCGGAATAGGGATGCTGGCGGTCGACGGCTTCGAACTTGCTCGAGGCCTCGGAAAGACGACCGGCTTCGAGGTTGGCGAGGCCCTGATTGTAGAGCGCATCCGCCGGCTCGACGCTCTCGACATAGCTGGCGAGATTCATGTCGTCATCGGTCGACGCACAGGCCGATAGTGCGAGAGGCAGCGCGATGACGGGTGCCAGAAGAGCCAGCGACGTGGCGCGGCGGGTCGGGCGCTGCGAACGGTCAAACATAACGATGGGCATTGCCCCTCCGGCAGAATTCTTCATGGCAACAGGCCAGTCTTAGAGCATAACGCCCCGCTGGCAGCAACGCTATGAGGACGCATTCGCGCAATTTTGTGGCAGACCTGCCGCAATCCACAAGGCGCGCGTGCTAAAGCCGTTCGAACGCGTCCGGACGGGCGAGCAGAGCGGAAAGCGCGGCGGCATTGAGCCTGTGCCCGCCCCGGAACGACCGGTAACAGCCGACGATGGTCAGGCCGCCGACGGCGATGTCGCCGACGGCGTCGAGCGCCTTGTGCCGCACGAACTCGTCGGCAAAGCGCAGGCCGCCCGGATTGACGATCCGGTCGTCCTCCCCGATCACCAAGGAATTTTCGAGCGACGAGCCGAGCGCGAGACCGGCAGCCCAGAGCCGCTCGACGTCGCGCATGAAGCCGAAGGTGCGCGCCGGCGCGATCTCGCGGCCGTAGCTTTGGGGATCGAGGTCGAAGGTGATTTTCTGGCGCCCGATGGCGGGCGACGGGAAATCGATCTCCACCTCGAAACGCGGCCGCTCATGCGGCACGAACTCGGCCCACGCCGCGCCGTTTTCGACGCGAACCGGCGCGACGACGCGAATCGCCTCGACGGGGCGATCCTGCAAAACGAGGCCGGCATTCCCGAAAGCAGTGACGAACTCGATCGCGCTGCCGTCGAGGATCGGGACCTCGGCGCCGGAAATCTCGATCTCGACATTGTCGATACCGATGCCTGCAAGCGCGCTCATCAGGTGCTCGACGGTCGAGACGTGGAAGCCTCCGGGGTCTCCGATCAGCGTCGACAGGTCGGTCGAGGCGACCGTTTCCGGCCGGACGCGAAGGCCTGTCTGATTGGAGGCATCGACGAACCGGATGCCGGTTCCAGCCCCGGCGGGGCGCAATTCGAGGCGTGCAGGCTGCCCTGAATGCACGCCGGTGCCCTCGATTGCGATCTCGCGCAACAGCGTCGTCTGTCGTCGAAGTTCCATGCCACCGTCCGTCGATTTGCGCCGGACCATAGCCGGATCGCGGGCTTGGACAAGACCGCAGATGCAAAAGCGGGCCCGCAAGGGCCCGCTCGACGCTTTTCAGGATCGATCGATCAGTTTGCCTGGCGGCGCAGGAAAGCCGGGATCTCGAGCTGATCGTCTTCCTGGGCCTGGCGCGGCTGGACGGCAAGGCGGCCATGATCGTCGAGCTGTCCGCGGCGCGGCGCGTATTGCTGTGCCTCGGCGCTCGGGGCGCGGCGCTGTTCGGGCTGCGGCGCGACGGGCTGGCGCAGCTTCGGCTCGCGCGGCTGCGCGGGCTCGAGACGGGCCGGCTCTTCCTCGCGGCGCGCAAGACCGTTGGTCAGGCGCTTTAGGAGCCCCATCGGTCCGCGGTCCTCCTGCGCCGCTTCCGGCGCACGAGCCAGTTCCGCCTGGACGATCGGCGGGAAGTCCTCGACGCGCGGCATACGCGGCTGGACCGGCGCCTGGGCGACCGCCTGCTGGGCGACCGGAGCGGGAGCGGCAACCTGCTGCACCGGAGCTGCGGCCGGGCGGGGCGGCTCGGCAAAGAGACGGCTTTGCGGACGGAACTCATCCTGCGGCGCGGCCGGGCGAAGCTGTGCGGCCTCGGCATCTGCCTGACGGATCGCCTCTGCCACCGGATCGACCGGAGCGGCCGCGACCGGCTGCATTTCCACCGGGCGCGGAGCGGCGGCGCGCAGTTCGGCGGCGGGCTGGGCCTGCGGCTGCGGGGCGCGTTCGACCGGCTTTGCCATCGGGCGGTTCACGATCGGAGGCGCCGAGATGTCGGCGGAGGCCTTGTCGATACCGGTCGCGACGACCGACACGCGGATGACGCCTTCCAGTTCCTCGTCGAAGGTCGCGCCGAGGATGATGTTGGCGTCCGAATCGACTTCCTCGCGAATGCGGGTCGCGGCTTCGTCGACCTCGAACAGCGTCAGGTCGCGGCCGCCGGTGATCGAGATCAGGAGGCCCTTGGCGCCCTTCATCGAGGTTTCGTCGAGCAGCGGGTTGGCGATCGCGGCTTCGGCGGCTGCCTGTGCACGGCCCTCGCCCGAAGCTTCGCCGGTGCCCATCATCGCCTTGCCCATCTCGCGCATCACCGAACGGACATCGGCGAAGTCGAGATTGATCAGGCCTTCCTTGACCATCAGGTCGGTGATGCAGGCAACGCCCGAATAGAGCACCTGATCGGCCATCGCGAAGGCGTCGGCGAAGGTGGTCTTGTCATTGGCGATGCGGAAGAGGTTCTGGTTCGGAATGACGATCAGCGTATCGACGCATTTTTGCAGCTCTTCGATACCGAGATCGGCCGTACGCATCCGGCGCTGGCCCTCGAAATGGAAAGGCTTGGTGACGACGCCGACCGTCAGGATGCCCTTTTCGCGCGCCGCGCGGGCGACGACCGGGGCAGCGCCCGTGCCCGTGCCGCCGCCCATGCCGGCGGTGACGAAGCACATATGGGTGTTCGACAGATGATCGAGAATCTCGTCGATGCACTCTTCGGCGGCAGCGCGGCCGACTTCCGGCTGCGAGCCTGCGCCCAGGCCCTCGGTCACGTTCGCGCCGAGCTGGATGAGGCGCTCGGCCTTGGTCATGGTCAGCGCCTGTGCGTCGGTGTTCGCCACGACGAACTCGACGCCGCGCAGTCCAGCCGTGATCATGTTGTTGACCGCATTGCCACCACCGCCGCCGACACCGAAAACGGTGATTCGCGGCTTCAATTCGGTGATGTCCGGCTTTTGCAGATTGATTGTCATTTCCGTCGTCCTTTTTCGCCTGTCCTGCCGCGTCGCCGCTGCGGCCGCCGTGGGTCAAACCCCGTCAAACTCAAAAACTATCCCGTAACCACTGGCTCACTCGTTGGAATCGCCCGCCCGTTCCGGTGGCCTGCCAGCGCAGTCCGCCACCTCGTTTTAGCTGACTTTCCAGTTCCGAAACTTGCGGGTAGATCAAGAGACCCGCGGAAGTTGAAAATGCCGGCCCTTTTGCCGCTTCCGGCAGGCCGCTGACGCCGAGCGGACGCCCGAGCCGGACATTTCGGCCCAGAACCCGGCGCGCCGCATCGGTCATGCCGGTCAACTGGCTCGCGCCGCCGGTCATCACGACCCGCTTGCCGACCACATTGCCGTAGCCGGACTTGTTCAGCCGGTCTCGCACGATCTCCAGCGTCTCCTCGACGCGGGCGCGGATGATTCGGTTCATCACCGAGCGCGGCACCTGAAGCGGCACCTCGCCGTCCTCGCCCATCGGATTGATGGTGACGATATCGCGGTCGTCGCCGCCGACCGTGAGCGCCGAGCCGTGCATGACCTTGAGGCGCTCCGAATGGGAAAGCCGGGTGGAAAGTCCCTTGGCGAGATCCATCGTCACATGCGTTCCGCCGATCGGCATCGCGTCGACATGGATCAGCTTTCCGTCGGAGAAGATGGCGAGCGTCGTCGTGCCGCCGCCCATGTCGATGCAGGCCGCGCCCATCTCCATCTCGTCCTCGACCAGCGAGGCGAGGCCGGAGGCGAAAGGCGTCGCCACGAAGCGCTCGACCGACAGATGCGAGCGGTTGATGCAAAGTTCGAGATTGCGTAACGGCGCGGCGTCCGCCGTCAGGACGTGCATGTCGACGCCGAGCGTTTCGCCGACCATCCCGCGCGGATCGCGCACGCCGCGCTCCGCGTCGAGCGAAAAGCCGATCGGCATCGAATGAACGACCTCGCGCTCGGCGCGCTGTACCTGCTTGGCACCGGCGGAAAGAACGCGGGTGATGTCGCTTTCGTCCGCCTCGTGGCCGCCCAAATTGACGGTAGCGCTGAAGACGCGGCTCTTGAGGCGCCCCGAAGACGTGTTGACGATGAGCGAATCGACGGTGAGGCCCGCCATGCGCTCGGCGGCGTCAACTGCAAGTCGGATCGACTGCTCGGCGCGGTCGAGGTCGACGATGACGCCGGACTTGATGCCGAGCGACTTCTGGTGGCCGATGCCGAGCACGCGCGCCTGGTGCGTGCGGCCGGGCAGCATGTCGCTCTGCTCGCGCGGCTGCAACTTTGCGATGATGCAGCACACCTTGCTCGACCCGACGTCGAGAACCGTGACGATGCCGGAGCGCTTCGCCTGCGTGGGCTTGCCCGAGGACAACCAGCTCATATGCGTTTCTCCGGGACGTATTTCTTGCCAAACCGCTCCTCGAGCATGGCTTCGCGCTGTTCCATGGCCGTTTCGGTGAGCTTGAGCACCATGCGGCCGGCAAGGCGCATGTCGACCACCGTCACGTCGCGCGAGAAGAGCTCCTGCGCGCGATCGGCCTCGATAACGGCGGCGAGCGCCGTCTCGTAGTCGCTCGCCGGAAGCTTGACCGTCGTCCCGTTGCGCAAGCGCAGATCCCAGCGCCGGTCGGCGACGCGGATATAGGCGCGCGTCTTCGAGGCGAGTTCGGGATAGGCCGCCATCGTCTTGAGGAAATCCGCCGCATGGTCCTCGGCGCCGCGACCGACGATAACGGGCAGTTCGGCGTGCTGGCTGCGCGCCAGCGGTGTGATCACGCGGCCATCTTCCTCGATGACCCAGAGACGGTTGCCCTGCTGCCAGACTGCGAACGGCGCCCGCTCGACGAGCGTCACCGCAAGCGTTGCGGGATAGACCTTCTGGACATCGACGCTCTCGACCCAGGGAAGCTGCGCGATCCGCTCCCGCGCCTCGGCCGCGCTGAAGCCGATCAGCGAGGTGAAGCCGTCGAGCCCGACCGACTGGAAGATGTCGATTTCGGACGTGAAGCGGTTGCCGACGATCTCGATGTCCTCGATGGCAAAGCCGGTGCGCGCGGTGATCGACTGAACGACATCGGGCATGTGGCCGCCGACGACCGCGCCATAGACGAGCGAAGATCCGATCAGCATTGCACTCGCCATCAACGCAGCGAAGCGCGGCGGCTCGACCTCGCCGGAGGTCCAGCGATGAAGGTGACGTGCGGGGCGGCGCAGGAGGCGCGGCAAAACGAACGCGTCACGCGCCGACCAAGTCGACCGTCCGGTTCGATTTCCTAACGCAGGCACGATGCGTCCTCCACCATCCAACTCAACAATTCTCCGAAGCCATGACCGGCATGTTCGGCCAGTTCGGGCACAAGGGACGTCGGCGTCATGCCTGGTTGCGTGTTCACCTCCAGCCAGATGATCTCGCCATTTTCGGAATGGCGGTCGTCGTAGCGGAAGTCAGAACGGGAGACGCCCCGGCAGCCGATCGCCTGATGTGCCTTGAGCGCGAGTGTCTGTATTTTTTGGTAAATATTTGGTGAAAGTTTTGCCGGACATTCGTGTTTTGAGCCGCCGACGACGTATTTCGAATCGTAATCGTAGAAGGAGTGGCCGACCGGGATGATCTCGGTGACCCCAAGCGCCACATCGCCCATGACCGCGCAGGTCAATTCGCGCCCATGAACGAATCGCTCGACCATCACCGCGTCGCCGTAGCGCCAGTCGGACGAACCGATGACCTGCGGCGGATGGGCCTGATCCTCCTTGACGATGACCACGCCGAAGCTCGACCCCTCATTGACGGGCTTGACCACATAGGGCGGCTTCATGGGATGCTGCGATCCGATATCGTGGCGGTTCATGACGCGGGATTCGGCCACGGGAATGCGCGCGGCCTTGGCGACGCGCTTGGCCTGCTCCTTGTTCATCGCCAGGGCCGACGCCAGCACGCCGGAATGGGTGTAGGGAATTTCGAGATATTCGAGGATGCCCTGGATCGTGCCGTCCTCGCCAAACGGGCCATGCAGCGCATTGAACGCGACATCGGGCCGAAGCTCGGCGAGCACGGAGGCCACATCACGCGCGACGTCGATCCGGGTGACGCGATAGCCCGCCGCTTCCAGCGCATCGGCACACGGATTCCCGGAGGCAAGAGACACCGGCCGCTCGGAGGAGAACCCTCCCATCAAGACGGCAACGTGCTTTTGTACCATACCCGGAAATCCCCTCTTCCGTCGGATCGAAACCTGCGCCGACCGAACCCCATGAATCCGCAATCGCCAGGCACAATTTGCCTACCGTCCCCTCACGCTTCATGCGTGGCCGACTCAAATCAGATAACGCCGCAAGCCCAAGGAATCAGATCGCGGATTCCGTGGCAAGGGCTTCGGATTCAGGGAAGATTATTTTTTATGAATTGGCGTGATCGGGGGTTCAGGAAACAGGCGTCGAACCGGCGAACGGCTCGACCGCATGGCCGGTTTTCGCCGCGCCCAAACGCTTGATTTCCCAGTCGAGGACGATGCCCGAATTCTCCGCGACTCGGGCGCGCACGGTCTCGCCGAGGAGTTCCAGATCATGCGCCGACGCATTGCCGGTGTTGATCATGAAATTGCAGTGGAGCGGCGACATCTGCGCGCCGCCGATCATCAGACCGCGGCAGCCGGCCTTGTCGATCTCCTTCCAGGCCGAGGAGCCCTCGGGATTCTTGAAGGTGGAGCCGCCGGTCTTTTCCTTGACCGGCTGCACCGTCTCGCGATGGTGCTGCACGTCGTCCATCGCCTTCTGGATAGCGCCTGCGTCCTCGCGGTAGCCTTCGAGAAGCGCGCCGGTGAAGATCAGGTCCGGGGAAGCGGAAGAATGGCGATAGGCATAGCCCATTTCGGCATTGGACAGGACGTGCCGGTTGCCGGCGCGGTCGATCGCATAGACGTCGACGACGCGCTCGCGCGTCTCGGTGCCGTTGGCGCCCGCATTCATGCGCAGCGCGCCGCCAATGGCGCCGGGAATGCCGTGATAGAAGGCAAAGCCGCCGATGCCGGCGTCGAGCGCGGCCGCGGCGACGCGCTTGTCCGGCGCCGCCGCGCCGGCGCGGATGCGCGTTTCGTCCAGCGACTCGACCTGGCCGAAGCCCTTGGCCGACAGGCGGATGACGACGCCGGGAATGCCGCCGTCGCGCACGAGCAGATTGGAACCGATGCCGACGACGAGCACCGGAACTTCAGAGGGCAGAAGCTTCAGGAACGCGGCAAGGTCGTCCTCGTCGGCCGGCTGGAACAGAAGTTCGGCCGGCCCGCCGACGCGGAACCAGGTGATCGTCTCCATCGGCGCGTTCGGCGTCAATCGACCACGGATCGCGGAAAGATCGCCGAGCCGCGCCAGAAGCGCATTGCCGTCGATCATGCCGCCGCCTCGAGCGAGCCGAGATCCTTGGGCAGCGCATAGGCCCATTGCGTGATGTTGCCCGCGCCGAGGAAGACGACGAAATCGCCAGGCTGAACCAGATCGCGGATAACCGGCGCAATCGCCTCAGGTCCGGCGAGCAGACGCGCGTCGCGATGCCCACCGGCGCGAATCTGCGCGACAAGCGTCTCTGCGCTGACGCCCTCGATCGGCTCCTCGCCGGCCGCATAGACCGGGGCGATGAAGACCGTGTCGGCATCGTTGAAGCAGGAGGCGAAATCGGCGAAGAGATCGCGCAGGCGCGTGAAACGGTGCGGCTGGGCGATTGCGACGATGCGGCCCTGGCACGCCTCGCGCGCGGCCTGGAGAACGGCCCTGATCTCGACCGGATGGTGGCCGTAATCGTCGAAGATATGCGCGCCGTTCCATTCGCCGGTCAGCGTGAAGCGCCGCTTGACGCCACCGAAGGCCGACAGGCCCTTGCGGATCGCATCGGCGCCGAGACCGAGTTCGTGCGCGACCGCGATGGCGGCGGTGGCGTTGGAGACGTTGTGGCGGCCGGGCATCGGCAGGCGAAGCCCTTCGATGGTCAGCGTCGCATCGCGCTTGCGGTTACGGATCATCACGTCGAAGAGCGACGACGCGCCGTCCATGCGATGATTGTAGAAGCGGACATCCGCCTGCGGATTCTCGCCATAGGTGATGACGCGGCGATCCTCGATGCGGGCGACGAGCTGTTGCACCTCGGGATGATCGATGCACATCACGCCGAAGCCGTAGAAGGGCACGTTCTCGACGAACTGGCGGAACGCCTCGCGCACCTTCTCGAAGGAGCCGTAATGGTCGAGATGCTCGGGATCGATATTGGTGACGACCGCGATCTCGGCCGGCAACTTCAGGAAGGTGCCGTCGCTCTCGTCGGCCTCGACCACCATCCACTCGCCCTCGCCCATGCGCGCATTGGTGCCGTAGGCGTTGATGATGCCGCCATTGATGACGGTCGGGTCGAGCCCGCCGGCGTCGAGCAGGGTCGCGACCATCGAGGTCGTCGTCGTCTTGCCATGCGTGCCGCCGATGGCGACGGCCTGGCGAAAGCGCATCAGCTCTGCGAGCATTTCGGCCCGGCGCACGATCGGAAGAAGCTTCTCGCGCGCGGCTGCAAGCTCGGGGTTGGACTTCTTGATCGCGGTCGAGACGACCACGACCTCGGCCTGGCCGAGATTTTCGGCCCGGTGGCCGACGAAGCATTCGATGCCCTTGTCGCGCAGGCGCTGGACGTTGGCGCTCTCCGACTGGTCGGAGCCCTGAACATGATAGCCCAGATTGTGCAGCACTTCCGCAATGCCGCTCATGCCGATGCCGCCGATGCCGATGAAATGCACCACGCCGATTGTCTGCGGCATTTTCATGGGGTGCCTCCTACGCTGAATTCCGTGACTGTCTGGCCCGCCGCAATAGCCTCCGCAAGGTCGGCAAGCAACGTCGCCGCGTTGGGTTTGCCGACCGAACGCGCCGATTGCGCCATTTTGGCAGCGCGGTCCGGGTCGACCATGAAGCCTTCGACCAGTTCGGCAAGACGTTCGGGCGAAAGCTTCGACTGCGGCTCTACCAGCGCGCCCCCGGCAGCGGCAAGCGCCGCCGCGTTGGCGGCCTGGTCGTGGTCGAGCGCGTGGGGATAGGGAACGAGGACTGACGGCCGGCCGATCACCGCCAGTTCCGAAACGGTCGACGCGCCCGAGCGCGAGATGACGAGTTGGGCCGACGCGATGCGCCCCGCCATGTCCTTGAAAAAGGGAGAGACCTCCGCCGCGATGCCCAAATCGGCATAGGCGGCCCTGACCGCGGCCTCGTCGTCGGCGCGCGCCTGCTGGGTGACCTTGAGCCGCCCGCGCAATTCGGCCGGCAGCATACGGATCGCCTCTGGAAGGGCGCCGGAGAAGAACTGCGCCCCCTGGCTGCCGCCGAAAACGAGCAGGTGGAAGGCATCACTGCCGCGCGACACCTCATAAGGCGTCGCCGACGCCTCGATCACTGAGGGGCGGACGGGATTTCCGGTCACGACGATGCGGCTGTCCTGTCCCGCTTCGAGGAACCCGCCGGCAATGGCCATGGCGCGGGTGGCGAGCGCCTTGTTGGCGCGCCCCATCACGGCGTTCTGCTCGTGGATCATGGTCGGCACGCCGCGCCGCGTCGCGGCATAGAGCGGCGGCAGCGTCGGATAGCCGCCGAAACCGATCACCACCTTGGGCCGGATCGTCTCGATGATCTTCGACGCCTGCCTGACGCCCGACCAGAGCGCCCAGAAGGTGCGCGCCAGCGCGATCGGATTCTTCGAGCCGATCGTCGCGGAGTGGACCGGATGGACCTTGGCGGCGGGAAAATCCCCGGCGAAGCGCCCTGCCCGATCGTCGGTGGCGAGATGGACGAGCCAGCCCCGCGCGATCAGTTCGTGGGCGAGCGCTTCGGCCGGGAACAGATGCCCCCCGGTACCGCCCGCAGACAGAAGCATCAACCCTTTCGTCATGTCATTCCGCCGCTGGCAAAGGTTGCGCACCGAAACCCCGGCCCGAAAGGACGCTGCGCCGCTGCGGCTTCTTGCGCGACAGCGCGAGCACCATGCCCATCGAGATCGCCATCGCGATCAGCGACGAGCCGCCGTAGGAGATGAAGGGCAGCGTCATGCCCTTGGCCGGAAGAAGCTGGAGGTTCACGCCCATATTGATGATCGACTGGAAGCCGAAGAGGACGACGAGGCCGCTGATCGCGAAACGCGAGAAATCGTCGCTCTCGCGGCTTGCCGCAGCGATGCCGCGCAGGACGACGAAGGCGAACAGCCCGGCGATGATCAGGCAGAGGATAAGCCCGAATTCCTCGGCGGCGACGGCGAACACGAAGTCGGTGTGGCTGTCCGGCAGGATGCGCTTGACCGAGCCCTCTCCCGGCCCCTGCCCGAGCCAGCCGCCGCGCACCATCGCCTCATGCCCCATATCGGTCTGATAATTGTCGCCCTCGCCGGTAAAGAACCGGTCGATGCGGCCCTGGACGTGATCGAAGGAGAAATAGGCTCCGGTCGCAAATGCCACGGCGATGCCGCCGAGCACGACGATCCAGAGCCATGGCAGCCCCGCCATGAAGAACATCACGCCCCATGTCGCGACGACCAGGATCGACTGGCCGAGATCGGGCTGCGCGACGAGAAGCGCCAGCACGACGCCCAAAAGCATCATGGCGAAGAGGTTGCCGGGAACGGCGTTCGACCGCGCCCGCTCGGCAAAGAGCCAGGCGCAGATGACGACGAAGGCCGGCTTCATGTATTCCGAGGGCTGGATCGAGATGCCGGCCAGATGCAGCCAGCGGCGCGATCCCTTGATCTCTGCGCCGACGAACAGCACCGCGACCATCATTGCCAGCGATCCGACGAGCATCAGCAGCGCGAGCCGCCGCACCAGCCGCGCATCGAGGAAGGAGACGGCGAGCATCACGATGAGCGCCGGGACCATGAAGATGATCTGGCGGGTGACGAAATGGAAGCTGTCGAGGCCGATGCGCTCGGCGACGGCGGGACTGGCCGCGAAGGAGAGCACGACGCCAAGCAGCATCAGGCCCATGAATGCCGCGAGGAACCAGCGGTCGATGGTCCACCACCACTGCGCGACAGGACTGCGATCGACACGACTGATCATTGGGAAGCCCCTCCGAAAGAAACGAGCCCGTCGAGCGCATGGACTGCGCTGCGAAAAGCCTCGCCACGAACCTCGAAATTCTTGAACTGGTCGAAACTGGCGCAGGCGGGCGAGAGCAGCACGACCGGCTCGCCGGCGTCATCCTGCGCAGCGTCGCGCGCGGCGTGCGTCACGGCTGCATCGAGCGTGCCGGCGATCTCGAAGGGTGCCGCCTCGCCAAGTGTGGCGGCGAAGGCGGGCGCGGCCTCGCCGATCAGATAGGCGCGCGCGATGCGCGGAAAGAAGCCCCGCAGCGGCTCGATACCGCCTTCCTTGGGCAAGCCGCCGGCGATCCAGTAGATACGCGAAAAGCTCGACAGCGCCGGCGCCGCGGCCTCGGCATTGGTCGCCTTGGAATCGTTGACGAAGAGAACGCCCTTGCGCGTGCCGATGATTTCCATCCGGTGCGCAAGGCCGGGAAAGGTCGAGAGCCCCGTCTGGATTTCCGCGCGCGTGAGCCCGAGCGCGGCACAGGCGGCAAAGGCGGCGAGCGCGTTCTGCGCATTGTGCTGGCCGCGCAGCGTGGCGATGCCGGCGAGCGACGCGACCGTCTCGCGCTCGCCGCCGGCTGCGCGGACGAGATCGGAACCAGCGGCGAAGTAGCCGTCTTCGAGTTCGAGCCGCTTGGAAATGCGCACGACATTCTGCCCGGCCGCTTCCAGCCGCGCGGCGATCTGCTCGCAATGGATGTCATCGACGCCGACAATGGCCGTTTCGCTGCCGGCGACGAGCCGTTCCTTGATTGACGCGTAATGCTGCATCGTGCCGTGGCGGTCGAGGTGGTCGGGCGTCAGGTTGAGCAGGATGCCGACCGTCGGATCGAGCGAGGGCGCGAGATCGATCTGGTAGGACGAGCACTCGACGATGTAATGGCGCTCAGGCGTGAGCGGCTCCAGCGTCATCACCGCCTTGCCGATATTGCCGCCCATCTGCGCATCGCGGCCGGCATGGCCGAGGATGTGGGCGATCAGCGCCGTCGTCGTCGACTTGCCATTGGTGCCGGTGATGGCGACGAGCGGCGCGTCGGGCGCTGCCCGCCTGCGCTCGCGCGCAAAGAGTTCGATGTCGCCGATGACCTCGACGCCGCTGCCGCGCGCAAGGTCCACCGTCCAGTGAGGCTTTGGATGCGTCAGCGGCACGCCGGGCGCCAGCACGAAACCGGCAAAGGCGTTCCAGTCCGCCTTGCGCAGATCGCCGACCGGCACGCCCGCCGCCCGTGCTGTCTCGACACTTTGCGGGTTGTCGTCGAAAGCCGTGATTTCGGCGCCGCCCTCGACCAGCGCGCGCGCCGTCGCAATGCCCGAACCGCCGAGCCCGAAGAGCGCGACCTTGCGATTGGCGAAGGAGCCGGCCGCGATCATCGCGTCACCGCAGCTTCAGCGACGAAAGGCCGACGAGGGCCAGAATGACGGCGATGATCCAGAACCGGATCACGACCTGGCTTTCCGTCCAGCCGAGCTTTTCGAAATGGTGATGGATCGGAGCCATCAGGAAGACCCGCTTGCCGGTGATCTTGAACCAGCCGACCTGGATGATGACGGACAGCGCTTCCATGACGAAGAGACCGCCGATGATGGCGAGCACGATCTCGTGTTTGGTCGCGACGGCCACCGTGCCGATCAGGCCGCCGAGCGCCAGAGAACCGGTATCGCCCATGAAGATGGCGGCAGGCGGCGCGTTGAACCAGAGAAAGCCGAGCCCGGCGCCGATGACAGCGCCAAGGATGACGGCAAGCTCGCCCGTGCCGACCACGAAATGGATCTGCAGATAATCGGCGAAGACGGCATTGCCCGACAGATAGGCGATGACTCCGAATGCGCCAGCCGCGACCATCACGGGCACGATGGCAAGGCCGTCGAGACCGTCGGTCAAATTCACCGCATTGCCCGCACCGACGATGACGAAGGCGGCGAAGGGGACGAAGAACCAGCCGAGATTGAGCAGGAAATCCTTGACGAAGGGAAAGGTCAGCGAGGAGGAGAACGGCGCTTCGCCTGCATTCATGATGACGAAGGTCGCGGTGCCGGCGATCAGAAACTCGACGGCAAGGCGCGCCTTGCCCGAAAAGCCCATATGCGACTGCTTGGTGACCTTGAGATAGTCGTCGTAAAAGCCGATCGCGCCGAAGCCGAGCGTGACGAGAAGCACCGTCCAGACATAGATGCTCGTCAAGTTCGCCCAAAGCAGCGAGGCGCCGACGATGCCGGTCAGCATCATCAGTCCGCCCATCGTCGGCGTGCCGGCTTTCTTGAAATGGGTCTGCGGCCCGTCGGCGCGGATCGGCTGGCCGCGCCCCTGCCGGATGCGCAGTGAATCGATGATCATCGGCCCGAAGATGAAGACGATCAGCGCCGAAGTGATCAGCGCGCCACCGGTGCGGAAGGTGATGTAGCGGAAGACGTTGAAGGCCGAAACCTGGTCCGCCAGCGCTACGAGAAGCAATAGCATTGTTGTTCTTGTCTCCGCGTGGCCTCAGGCCGTGTGAACTTCGTCCGCAACGATGGTCTCGGCTGCGGGAAACGTATCGCGCAAGGCTGTAACGAGCCTTGAGGAGCCGATGCTCTTCGACGACTTGATCATGACGACGTCGCCGGCGCGCACGAGCCCCATCAGAACCGGCTGCAGATCGGCAACGCTGTCGCGGTGCTCGACGCGCAAACTGTCGGGCAGCGCCGCGGCGAGCGCCTTCATCTCGGGGCCGGCGAGAAGCACGACGCCCGTCGCCTGCGGATCGATCGCCTCGGCAAGACCCGCATGGAGTTTCTCCGAATGGTCGCCCAACTCCAGCATGTCGCCAAGCACCGCGATCCGCCGGCCATGGCCGTTGATCGGCGCGGCCTGCAAGACATCCATGGCAGCGCGCACCGATGCCGGATTGGCATTGTAGCTCTCATCGATCAAAAGGAATTCGCCCTGACGATGGCGCAGGCGATGACGCGCCCCGCGCCCCTCCTCCGCCGACAGGTCGGCCAGCGCATGGGCGACTTTCGCCATGTCGGCGCCGGCGAGATAGGAGGCGGCGAGGACGGCGATGGCGTTCTGGACCATATGGCGACCGGGCGCGCCGATCTTGGCGACGAGGTCCTCGCCCGCCATCTTGGCGGTAAAGGTCGAGCCTTCCGGCAGGAGCTTGGTCTTGACCAGCTTGAAGGTCGCGCGTGAATGCTCCCCGAAGCCCCAGACATTCTCGACGCCGGCTGCGCGCGCCGCCTTTTCGAGCTGTTTGAAACGCGTGTCGTCCCGGTTGATGAGCGCGTGTCCGCCCGGCTCGACGCCCTCGAATATCTCGGCCTTCGCCGTCGCGATCTCCTCCAGATTGCGGAAATGGCCGAGATGGGCGGCCGCGATCATGGTGACGATAGCGATGTGCGGGCGCACCAGCTTGACCAGGGGACGGATCTCGTCCGGATGGTTCATGCCGATCTCGAACACGGCATAATCGGTCTCCGCCGGCATCCGCGCCAGCGTCAGCGGCACGCCCCAGTGATTGTTGAACGACTTGTCGGAGGCGTGGACCTTGCCGACCGCCGAGAGCGCCTTGCGCAGCGCTTCCTTGGTGCTTGTCTTGCCGGCCGAACCGGTGACGGCGATGATCTGGGCCTTGGCCCGCGCGCGCGCGGCAATGCCTGTCTTCGACAAGGCTTCGAGCACGTCCGGGACGACGATCATCGGCCCGTGCAGGCGGCCGAGCGCCGGCAGCTTTCCTTCCGAAACGACGAGCAGGCCGGCGCCGGCCTTGATCGCGGCGGTCGCGAAATCATGACCGTCGAACTGGTCGCCCTTGATGGCGAAGAAGGCGTCACCGGGTTTCAAGGTCCGGCTGTCGATCGAAATGCCGGTGACGCCTTGCGGCATCGTGCCGACCGGACGGCCCGCCATGGCGGCTACGAGATCGGGTGTAGTCCAAAGCAGGCTCATGCCGCGCGCTCCCTCAACGCCGCCCGCACCTCTTCATGATCGGAAAAGGGAAGCGTGACGTCGCCGACCGTCTGCCCTTCCTCATGTCCCTTGCCCGCGACGATCAACGTGTCGCCCTGCCCGAGCGAAGCCACCGCCTCGCGGATCGCCTTGCGGCGGTCGCCGATCTCGTGCGCGCCGGGCGCCGCCTCCAGGATCGCGGCGCGGATCGAGGCCGGCTCTTCCGAGCGCGGATTGTCGTCGGTGACGATCACGCGGTCGGCGAGCCGTGCGGCGATCTCGCCCATGATCGGTCGCTTGCCCTTGTCGCGGTCGCCGCCACAGCCGAACACCACGACGACCTTGCCGGTCGTGAACGGGCGGACGGCGGATAGCACGTTTTCGAGCGCCTCGGGCTTGTGCGCATAGTCGACATAGACCGGCGCGCCGGCTTTCGTCGTGCCGACGAGTTCGAGCCGGCCGGACGCGCCTTCGAGCTTGCGCAGCGCCGCCATGGCGGTCGCGATCGGCGTTCCGGTCGCGATGCAAAGCCCGGCCGCGACGAGCGCGTTCGACACCTGGAACTCTCCGGCGAGCGGCAGGTCGACCTCGTAGATCGTACCGTCATGGCAAATCTCGGTGCGCTGGCGATGCCGGCCGTGCTCGACGCGTTTCAGTTCGAGGAAATTGCCGCCACGGCCGACGGTCAGCACATCGAGCCCGGCCGCCTTGCAGGCCTCGATCGCCTTCCGCGACCATGGATCGTCGGCGAAGATCACCGCAGGCGCGGATTTCGGCATCAAGGTATCGAAGAGCCGCATCTTGGCGTCGAAATACTCGTCCAGCGTTGCATGGTAGTCCATGTGGTCGCGGCCGAGATTGGTGAAGCCGGCGGCGGCAAGGCGCACGCCGTCGAGACGGCGCTGGTCGAGACCGTGGCTCGAAGCCTCCATCGCCGCATGGGTGACGCCATCGCCGGCGAGCTTCTTCAAAAGCTGGTGGAGCGCGACCGGATCGGGCGTCGTCAGCGAACCATATTCGATGAATTTCGGCGAGATGACGCCCGTCGTGCCGATGCTGGCGGCGATGTGCCCTTGATGCGCCCAGACCTGGCGCGCGAAGCTCGCGACCGACGTCTTTCCCGCCGTTCCGGTGACGGCGACCATGGTCTGCGGCTGCGCGCCGTAGAAGGCGGCGAGCGCGAGCGACAGGCTGCGGCGCGGATCGCCAGTCTCGATCAGCGGCACGCCGGCCGGAACTTCCGTGCCGCGCCTGGCAAGGACGGCAACCGCGCCCCGCGCCACCGCGTCGGAGACGAATTTCGCCCCGCTCGTCTTCGCGCCGTCGAATGCGGCGAATACGTAACCCGGCTCGACCTTGCGCGAATCGAGCGCGAAGCCCTTCACCTCGATCGCGCCGGCTTCCGGCGGAACGATGGCTTGGGCGGTGGCAAGGTCGGCAAGTTTCATGCGTTTCCATTCGGATGGGCGCCGGCGGCTCGCGCCGCAGACGGGAATCACTGATAGGCGGCGAGCAGAGCCTCACTTTCATGGCTGAAATCTGGCTTCACGCCAAGAAGCGAGGCCGAACGACGCACAATGTTGCCCGCCATCGGGGCCGTGTTGAGGCCCGCCGTCGCGCCGACGCCCTGCTTTTCCGACTTGGGTTCGTCGAGAATGGTGAGGACGATGTATTCGGGGTCGTTGAGAGGGAACCCGGCGATGAAGGCGTTGAAACGAATGCCGCTGACATAACGGCCGTTGACCACCTTTTCCGCCGTACCGGTCTTGCCGCCGACGAAATAGCCCGGCACGTCCGCACGGCGTCCGGAGCCGGACTCGACATTGTAGCGGAACAGATAACGCATGGCGTCGCTGGTCGAAGGGTTGAGCACCTGGAGCGCGGACCCCATCGCCTGCTCTTGCGTCCGCGGCAGGAAGGTCGGGTTGATCAGCGTGCCGCCATTGAGGACGGCTGCGGCGGCGACCGCGGTCTGCAGCGGGGTCGTGGCGACGCCATGGCCGAAGGAGATCGTGATCGAATTGATCTTCTTCCATGTGGCCGGCTCAGTCGGCCGCGCCACTTCCGGGAGTTCGGTCGTCATGCGGTCGAGAAGGCCGAGCCGCTTCAGGTAGTTGCGATGCCCTTCGATGCCGAGCACATCGACCATGCGGGCGGTGCCGATATTGGACGAGTAGATGAAGACTTCCGGCACGGTGAGCACGCGGCCCTTGCCGTGGAAATCGCGGATCGTGTGGCCGCCGATGCGGATCGGCGCGGTTGCGTCGAAGCGGTCGGAGAGCTTCACGAGCCCCGAATCGAGCGCCATGGCGGTGGTGAAGCCCTTGAAGGTGGAGCCCATCTCGAAGACGCCCGCCGACATGCGGTTGAGCCGGTCCTTTTCGAGAGCGTTGAAGGGATTGTTCGGGTCGTAGTCCGGCAGGGACGCCATCGCGACGACCTCGCCGGTCTTAGCATTGAGGACGACGGCGCCGGCGGCGATCGCCTGGTACTTCTCCATTGCCTGCGTCAGTTCGTCGTGAACGATGTGCTGGACGCGCAGATCGATCGACAGCTTCACCGGCGCCAGGTCGCCTGCGATCGCCAGTCCGCTTGCCTGAAGGTCGGCGAGCCCCTGATCGTCGATATATTTCTCCATCCCGGCCGTGCCGCGATTGTCGACATTGACGAGGCCGAGAACGTGCGAGGCCGTCGCGCCGCCGGGATAGAAGCGCTTCTTCTCGGTGCGGAAGCCGACGCCGGGAATGCCGAGCGCCATGATGTCGGCCTGCTGGCGCGGCGACAATTGCCGGCGCAGCCACACGAAGCCGGCATCGGTGGAAAGCCGCTGGTAGGTCTGGTTATAGTCGAGGTCTGGCAGGATGGTGCGCAGCTTTTCGATCGCCTCGTTGGGATCGACGATGCGGCGCGGCTCGGCGAAGAGCGAGGCCGATTTGATGTCGGTCGCCAGCACCAGCCCGTTGCGGTCGACGATGTCGGGCCGGTTTGCGGTGACGCGCGAGGGCGGCGGCCCGCCGGCCGGCAGATCCTCGATGCCCAGATAGACGATGCGCCCGCCGATGACCGCATAGACGCCCAGGAAGAGCGCGAAGGTGATCGCCATGCGCGAGCGGGTGGAGCCCCCCGAACGCTTGCGCGCGCCGTCGACCACGATGGCCGCGTCGTCGGCCTTGCGCGTCGAGCGTTTCAGGAGCGAGGCGAGCCGGTTGACGATCCTCATTGCATGATGCTCCCGGTGGCGGTTTCGTCGATCAGCCCGTCGCCGGCGATCAGGTCCTCGATCGCGAGCGGGCGGCGTGGCAGCTCGGAAATGGTGGCGAACTGGTAGGGCCGGACCGGATTGAGCTGGAGTTCCTCGGCGAAGGTCTCCTTCAGCCGTTGCAGGCGCGAGGGCTGGTTGAGCAGGCTCCAGTCGGCGTTGAGCACGTCGATGGAATCCTTTTCGAAGGCGATCTGGCTTTGCAGGCGGCGCACTTCGGCAAGCTGGTTTTCCGCCTCATGCTTGGTCTTGTAGGTAAAGGCTGCCGCCGAAACCATGACCACGATGAGAACGATGTCGGTGGTGCGGAACATGTCAGTTCGTCTCCTCGGCGGCGCCGATGGCGGGCAGTTTGGGCAGTCCGAAAATCGAGAAATCGGCGGCTCGCGGCGCGTTTTCGGCGCGTGTCGCCGCACGAAGCTTGGCCGAACGGGCACGCGGATTCGCCTCGGCCTCGGCCTCGCTGGTCGACACGACCTTTGCCGCTTGGACGAAGGTGGGCGCGATGAAATGCGCTTCGGGCAGATGCCGCGAGCCCGACGCCTTGCCGGCGCGGTCGGCAATGAAGCGCTTGACGATCCGGTCTTCGAGCGAATGGAAGGTCACGACGACGAGCCGTCCGCCGGGCTTAAGCGCCCGCTCGGCGGCGAAAAGCGCGCGCGCGAGTTCGCCGAGTTCGTCATTGACGTGGATGCGCAGCGCTTGAAAGACGCGCGTCGCGGGATGGATCTTGTCCTTCGGCGCGCGGCCGACCAGCGTCTGGATCGCGTCGGCGAGTTCGGCCGTGCGCGAGAAGGGTCGACGCGCGCGCTTGTCCTCGATCATGCGGGCGATGCGCCCGGCCTGGCGCTCCTCGCCGAGAAAGCCGAAGACGCGGGCGAGATCGCCGAGCTTGTAGCTATTGACCACATCGGCCGCGCTCGCGCCTTGTCCCGACATGCGCATGTCGAGCGGGCCGTCATGGCGGAACGAAAAGCCGCGCTCGGCCTCGTCGATCTGCATGGAAGAAACGCCGATGTCGAGCACGATCCCGTCGACGGATTCGTCGACATATTGGTCGAGCTGCGAGAACGGGCCTTCGACGAGCCGCAACCGGCCGGAAAATTCAGCCTCCATCGCGCGGCCGGCCGAGATCGCTGCCGGGTCGCGGTCGATGGCGACGACATTGGCGCCCGTTTCGAGGATCGCGCGCGTATAGCCGCCTGCGCCGAATGTGCCGTCGATGATCGTCTGGCCGCTCTCGGGTTGAAGCGCGGCCAGCACCTCGGCCAGCAGGACCGGAATGTGGCGAGCCGGTCCGCCACCGGCGTCCTCGTCGCCGGGGCCCGCCATCATTCCGATTCTCCGTGCCGATTTGCCGCTGCGGCCTGCCTGAGCTTCGAAAGCCGCGCACGCACGGCCTCGCCATGCGCCTTCAGCCGCGACGGCTCCCACATCTGGAAAAAGGCGCCCCGCCCGACAAAGGCCACTTCCGCCTCGATGCCGGTGTGTTCGCGCAGGAAATCGGTGACCGTTATCCGCCCGTCCTGGTCGAGCTTCAGAAAGGCGCCATCGCCATGGCAGAAGAACGACATGTCGTCCGCCGTCTGGAGAAACGGGTCCTCCAGCGCGATACGCTCCTCGTATCGGTCGAGAAGGTCGAGCCCGCCCACATCCAGCGCCGGCACGTCGAGCGCCCGCAAGGCGTAGAGATCGGCATAGCCGCGCTTTTGCACGACCGCACGGAAATGCGCCGGGACCGACACCCGGCCCTTCGAGTCGATACGGTTGATCGCACTGGAGAGAAAGCGGTCCATCAGTCGGCTCGCCGAAAAACGGCGCGCTCATATCGCGTTCGATGGCCCAAATCGTTCTCTCCCCTGTCATCCCCTGCAAGCCGGCGAATTCCCAGAAGCGAGCGTGCGCCCGAGCAAATGCCGCAGGCCTTGATGACGCTCGAACAAGAACTGGAACGACGGCTGAACTGGCTTCTAGGGCTATCATGGGCAGGTATGGGCGTCAACGGGATCGAATGGTCCGGAGGATCACGAAACGCGATCCGCAAGAGGCTTCTCGCCATCGTCTTTTATGCTCCATTAAGCCTAATGAAACGTTTACCGCGAGGGCCCGGCAGCCGTTGCGGTCTTGCGAAATGAAGTGGCGCAGCATAGCGTCCGGCCCTCGCTCAGAAGCCAGGGTTCCCGCATGACCGACGACGTATCCAACCGCGCAGCCGCGCTCTCGCATCTTCGCCGCGCGAAGCTTCAAAAGGGCGATCCGGTCGCGTTGCCGCTGACGATGGCGTCGATGTTCCATCTGCCGGGCGCGCCGGCTGGATTTGCGCAATATGGGCGCTTTTCCAACGACACCTGGGAAGCGGTTGAAGAACTGCTGGGCCATCTGGAGAACGCGCCGGCGCTTGGCTTTCCCTCCGGCATGGCGGCGATCGCCGCCGCGTTCTTCGCCACGCTGAAGGCAGGCGACAAGATCCTGCTGCCGTCGGACGGCTACTACACGACGCGCATTCTGTCCGAGCGATTCCTGACGCGCTTCGACGTGACCTACGAGACGCGACCGACGGCGAATTTCCTCGACGGCGGTTTCGACGGATTCAGGCTCGTGTTTCTGGAGACCCCGGCCAATCCGGGCCTCGACCTTTGCGACATCAAGGCGGTGGCGGACGCGGCCCATGCGGCCGGCGCGATCGTCGTCGCCGACAACACGACCATGACGCCGCTCGGCCAGCGCCCGCTCGATCTGGGCGTCGACATCGTCGTCGCGTCCGACACCAAGGCCCCGAACGGGCATTCGGACGCGCTGTTCGGCCATGTCACGAGCCGCAACCCGGAAATCATGCAGGCCGTTTCGGACTGGCGGAAACTCGCCGGCGGCATTCCTGGCCCCTTCGAGGCCTGGCAGGTCCATCGCGGTCTTGAGACGCTCGACGTGCGCTTCCAGCGCATGTGCGACACCGCCGAGTTCCTTGCGGAAAAGCTCGATGGCCGCGACGGTGTGAAATCCTTGCGCTATCCGGGGCTTCGGGACGATGCTTCACACAATCTCGCCCGCGCGCAGATGTTGCGCTTCGGCTTCCTGATCGGCCTGACGCTGGAAAGCGAGGCGAAGGCGGAAAGCTTCATCGACGGCTGTACGCTGCTCCAGCCCGCGACCTCCTTCGGCGGCGTCCATTCCTCGGCGGAACGGCGTGCGCGCTGGGGCGACGCGGTCGATCCCGGCTTCATCCGGCTTTCAGTCGGCTGCGAACCGGCAGGCGAACTCTGGCGCGCGATCGAAGCCTCACTCGATGCCGCGAGAGGCTGATTCGATTTCGCAGGAAACACCTGCAAATATCTGAAAGAAAGTGTCAGTCGGCCTGTAAGCCGGGTTCTGTATGGCTCCGACGCCGCGAAGCGCCGGAACGTGGCGGCCATTCTTCTGGGACGCGTCTTGCGACGCGCCTCAAGCAACCAACCCGGACGGCCGGGCCGGAAATGCCCTGAGGGTTGCCCCTCGCGCCGTCCCTATTCGGTTTTGCTCCCGGTGGGGTTTGCCATGCCGCTCCCGTTGCCGGCAGCGCGGTGGGCTCTTACCCCACCCTTTCACCCTTGCCGAACCTCGAAAGGCGTGGCGGTCTGCTCTCTGTTGCACTTTCCCTGGGGTCGCCCCCGCCGGCAGTTAGCCGGCACCGTTCTTCCGTGGAGCCCGGACTTTCCTCCCCGCAAGGCAAGCCTCGCGAAGCGGCCGCCCGGCCGACTGACCGGGCGTATAAAGGATGGCGGCGCTGAAAATTCAACCGAATTCGGCGCCTCACCCTTCGTTCGTCAGGCGCCTGCCATGATCCGCTGGACCTTGGCGCAATAATTGGCCGAGATCGGGTTCATGCGCTTGGCACCGTGGCCGGCATTGTATTTGAGGATCGTGCCGCAGGTCGTGCCGTCGCCGACGGATTGCGCCTTGGCGAGATATTTCATGCCGAAGCGGATGTTGGTCTCGGGATCGTAAAGGCCCTTCGCGCTGCCCGAATAGCCCATCATGCGCGCGGTCGCCGGCTTGATCTGCATCAGCCCGACCTCGCCCGCGCGCCCGGTCACATTCGCACGGTAGTTGCTTTCGACGCGGATGACGGCATGGGCGAGAGCCTGCGGGACGCCCTGCGCGGCGGCATGTCTGGCAATGATGTCGGCGAATTTCGCGTCGACGACGACGGCAGCAGCCTTGGCCTTTCCGGCCTCGCTCGCCGCGATCGAACCGGTGGTCTGGGGATCGACGCCCGGCAGTCCGTTGTCCTGCGTCGTCTCGGGCTGGTTGATGAGACCGGCCTGGGCCTTCATCGCTTCGATGCTGGTTTCTGCAAGCGAAAAGCTGGCAAAGGAAGTCATTCCGGCGGCAAGAGCCGCCGCCGCAAGGGTCAGCTTCGTCATAAGTTCCTGTTTGATCTTCAGCGCCGTGCGGCTGCACGACTGGGTGGTCGGGTTGGGGCGCGAATGCCGCCCCGGCGTCTGCATGGACGCGCAATTGCGGGCCGAACCCGCCGCAAAGATGGCCCGGCGAATCACAAAGCGTTTCGCGGCGTTATCTGAGGGTTCAGCGCGTGGCGAGGCCGGCAGGCAGGGTCGAGAGAAGCCGGTGCAGCGTTTCGATCGTCGAGCGGTCCGCAACGCCGTCGACGCGGCTTTGCCGGAAATGGCGCTGGAAGGCCTCGACCACGCGCCGCGTCTGGTCGTCGAAAACGGCGTTGATCTCGACATTATAGCCATAGAGCGCCAGCATCGACTGCAACGCCTCCACCGGCTCGCCCCGGTCGCCGGCGGCAAGGAACCGCCCGCCCTGGACGGACGCAGGCGCGACGAAATGACCGACCCCGGCATCGGCGAGCGCCGCCCAGGGAAAACGTTCGCCCGGATCGACCTTGCGGCCCGGCGCGACGTCGGAATGAGCCAGGACGCGCTCGGGCGCGATCCCGTTTCGCTCGATGACGTTCCGGCAAAGGGCGATGACGCCTTCGATCTGGATGTCCGCGAAATGGGGCAACCCGCCATCATGGCCCGGATTGACGATCTCGACGCCGATCGAGCAGGAATTCATGTCGCGGCAGCCGCGCCAGAAGGACTGCCCGGCGTGCCAGGCGCGATCGGTCTCGCGCACCATCTGCACGACGCGGCCATCCTCATGGACGATGTAGTGCGAGGAAACCGAACTTGCCGTGTCGCACAGCCAGGCTTCCGCGCTCTCGCCGCTCGGCATCCCGGTATAATGGAGGATCAGGCTGTCGACCGGAACGCCGTCGAGACGTGGGCCGAAATTGGGTGAAACACGCGGTTCGGCCAGATCGTAGTCGACGACGAAACCCGTCATGCGTGCATCCGCTGGCGCTCGATCATCTCGAATGCGGCGTTGATGGCGGCAAGCCGGGTGGTTGCGATCGCGACGAATTCTTCCGGCACCCCGCGGCCGATCAGCCGGTCCGGATGATTTTCCGAAACGAGCTTGCGATAGGCGCGCCTGACCTCCTCGAAGGGAAGATCGGCCGGGAGCCCGAGCACGAGATAGGGATCGCTGTCGGCACCGAATGTATGCCGGGCCAGAATGCGCTCGAAATGCGCGCTGTCGATCTCGAATATCTCGGCCACGTCGCCGAGGAAGGCGAGTTCCCGCTCGTGGATATACCCGTCCGCCTTGGCGATGTGGAACAGTCCGTCGAGAATGTCTTCCAGCATGGCGCAGTTCGGATGGCCGGAACCGCACAGCGCCGCCATCTGGCGCGCGTAGGCGTCGAAACCCGCGACGTCCTGCTTGGCCAGGTCGTAGAGGCGCGCGACATTGCGCGCTTCCTCATCCGGTATTTCGAAGATTTCCTGGAACGCATTGACCTCGCGCGCGCTGACGATGCCGTCCGCCTTGGCCATCTTGGCCGAAAGCGCGATCATCGCGACGGAAAAGGCAACGCGGCGGCGAAGCTCGGGATCGGTCGCGAAAATGGACCGGATCGTATCGGCGAACGAGATGATCGCGCTTGACGACACGCGCGAAACGAAATCTCCGAGGCGGAACCAGATCGACATCGATTCCAGTCTTACGAAGATTGGCGCGGCTTGGCGACCCCGCATCGCACTGGCCCGCGCGGCCCATGCGAACAAAAAGGGGCCGGCAAAGCCGACCCCTCTGGGATAGTTCCGATAAAGGCTGCTTACTCAGCCGGAGCCGGAGCCATGCCATCCGTCGAGGCGGGCGGCGTGGTCGTGTCGGCCGGAGCCGCTGCCGGGTCCTCGGTCGTGACCGGAGCGCCCGAGTCGACCGCTGCCGGATCTTCGGCGTCGGTGCAGGCAGCAAGACCCATCAGGGCCAGACCGGAAACGGAAGCAAGAATGATCTTCTTCATTTGGATTTCTCCTTCTCTCATTGGCGCCCGCCGCAGCAGGCGTTCGGGATAAAAATGCCTGGGCGACGGGATCGTTTCGTAACGTTGGGTGACTCCGTGTTACAGCAACTGTTAATGCAAGCTCCCCACCGTTGCCCGCTGCGCGAAAGCCGACTACCACCGATGCCGGAACCGAGAGGGAGATGGCCATGCAGGGTGAGATGTCGGGGCGCTGGGATTTCTGGATCGATCGTGGCGGCACGTTCACCGACGTCATCGGCCGCGACCCGGACGGCAATCTGCACCCGCGCAAGCTCCTCTCCGAAAACCCCGAAGCCTATCGCGACGCTGCCATCCAGGGCATCCGCGACCTGATCGGCGTCGAGACGGGCGAACCGATCCCCGCCGGACGTATCGGCGACATCAAGATGGGAACGACGGTCGCGACCAATGCGCTCCTGGAGCGCAAGGGCGATCGGGTGCTGCTGCTGATCACCAGGGGGTTCCGCGATGCACTGAAGATCGCCTATCAGGCGCGGCCTGACATCTTCGCCAAGCAGATCATCCTTCCCGAACAGCTTTATCAGCGCGTGGTGGAAGTGGACGAGCGCGTGCGCGCGGACGGAACCGTGGAAGCGGAACCCGATCTCGCCGCCATGCAGGGTGAACTGGACAAGGCCCGCGCCGACGGCTTCGACGCGGTGGCGGTCGTCTTCATGCATTCTTGGAAGTTCCCGGCACACGAGGAAGCGGTGGCAGGGCTGTGCGAGAAGGCCGGCTTCGGCCAGATTTCGGTCTCGAACCGCGTCTCGCCGCTGATGAAGCTGGTCGGCCGCGGCGACACGACGGTCGTCGATGCCTATCTCTCGCCGATCCTGGCGCGCTATGTCAGCCAGGTAGCGAGCGAACTCGGCGTCTCTGGCGAAAGCGAGGTCGGTCCCCGCCTCATGTTCATGATGTCGTCGGGCGGCCTGACGGCAGCCGACAAGTTCCAGGGCAAGGACGCGCTGCTCTCCGGCCCGGCCGGCGGGGTCGTCGGCATGGTGGAAACGGCGAAGCTCGCAGGCTTCGAGAAGGTCATCGGCTTCGACATGGGCGGCACGTCGACCGATGTCGCCCATTATGACGGCGAATATGAGCGCGCCTTCGACACGGAGGTCGCGGGCGTGCGCATGCGCGCGCCGATGATGCGCATCCACACGGTCGCCGCCGGCGGCGGATCGATCCTGCATTTCGAGGCCGGCCGCTTCCAGGTCGGCCCGGACTCGGCCGGCGCCAATCCCGGCCCCGCCTGCTACCGGCGCGGCGGCCCGCTCGCCGTCACCGATGCCAACGTGATGTTGGGCAAGCTCGTGCCAGACTACTTCCCGGCGATCTTCGGCCCGAACCAGGACCAGCGGCTCGATACCGATTCGGTCCATGCGCATTTCGCCGACCTCGCGCGCCAGGCCGGCGACGGCCGCACGGCCGAAGCGGTGGCCGAAGGTTTCGTCACCATCGCGGTCGAGAACATGGCGAACGCCATCAAGAAGATCTCGGTCCAGCGCGGCTACGACGTCACCGAATACCTGCTCAACTGCTTCGGCGGCGCGGGCGGACAGCACGCCTGTCTCGTCGCCGACGCGCTCGGCATGGAAGCCGTGCTCGTCCACCCCTTCTCCGGCCTGCTCTCGGCCTATGGCATCGGTCTGTCGTCGGTCTTCGCCTCGCGCCAGCAAGCGCTGGTCAAGCCGCTGGGCGACGCCTCGCGCGGCGAGATCGATGCCACGATCGAGGATCTGCGCAAGGCGGTCTTCGCGGAGCTTTCCGAACAGGGGATCGGCGAGGCGGACCTTTCCTGGCGGTCGATCCTCCAGATCCGCTATGACGGCACCGATACCGCCCTTCCCGTTCCCTTCGACGGCTCGCTCGACACCGCGCGCACGGATTTCGAAAGGGCGCACAAGGCGCAGTTCGGCTTCTTCTATGACGAGAAGCCGATGGTGGTGGAGGCGATCAGCGTGGAAGGCCAGGACGCCCGCCCCGCCGGCCGTGACGAGGCCGACGTTGGAACCGAGGACGCCAATGCCTCGACCGACGAGCGCCGGCGCATGTTCTGCGAGGGCGCCTGGCACGAGGCCGGCGTCTATCGCCGCGAGGGGCTGGCTCCGGGCAACAAGGTCGCCGGGCCAGCGCTGATCATAGAGAGCCACCAGACCATCGTCGTCGAGCCGGGCTGGCAGGCGCAGATCACCGCCAAGGACCATGTGCTGATGCGCCGGGTGGAGAAAAAGCGCCGGCAGCCCGCGCTCGGCACGGAGGCCGACCCGGTCATGCTGGAGGTCTTCAACAACCTCTTCATGTCGATCGCCGAGCAGATGGGCGTGACGCTCCAGAACACGGCCTATTCGGTCAACATCAAGGAGCGGCTCGATTTCTCATGCGCCGTCTTCGACCGCACCGGCGCGCTCGTTGCCAACGCGCCGCACATGCCGGTGCATCTGGGCTCGATGGACCGTTCGGTCGAAACGATCATCAGGCTCAACGAGGGGGACATCCATCCCGGCGACGTCTTCGCGCTCAACGCCCCTTATAATGGCGGCACGCATCTGCCCGACATCACGGTGGTCACGCCCGTCTTTGACGATGCGGGCAGGGAAATCCTCTTCTACTCCGCCTCGCGCGGCCACCATGCCGATGTCGGCGGCACGGCGCCCGGCTCGATGACGCCGCTCGCGACCACGGTCGACGAGGAAGGCGTGCTGTTCGACAATTTCCGCATCGTCGAGCGTGGCCGGTTCCGCGAAGCCGAACTGCATGATCTCCTGACCGACCATCCCTACCCTGCCCGCAATCCGCACCAGAACATCGCCGACCTGAAGGCGCAGATCGCAGCCAACGAGAAGGGCGTGGCGGAACTGCGCAAGATGGTGACCCATTTCGGGCTCGAAGTCGTCGAAGCCTATATGGGTCATGTGCAGGACAATGCGGCCGAAAGCGTCGCCCGCGTTCTGGAGCGGCTGCCGGACGTGTCGGAATACGAATATCCGACCGATACCGGGCAGGTCATCAAGGTTCGGATCACCGTCGACCGCGACAGGCGCGAGGCCACGGTCGATTTCACCGGCACGTCGCCAGTGATGAAGAATAATTTCAACGCGCCGGAGCCGGTCGCGCGCGCGGCCGTGCTCTATGCCTTCCGGGTGATGGTCGAAAACAACATCCCGATGAATGCCGGGTGCCTGCGGCCGATCCACATCGTCATCCCCGATGGCTGCATGTTGCGTCCCGCCTATCCGGCGGCGGTCGTCGCCGGCAATGTCGAGACCTCGCAGCATGTGACCAATGCGATGTTCGGCGCGATGGGCGCGCTCGCCAACGCACAAGGAACGATGAACAACCTGACCTTCGGCAATGCGCAGTACCAGTATTACGAGACGATCTGCTCCGGCTCGCCGGCGGGGCGGATGAACGACGGCCGCGGCTTCGGCGGAACGTCCGGCGTCCACACGCACATGACGAACTCGCGCTTGACCGACCCGGAAGTGCTGGAGCTGCGCTTTCCCGTCCTGCTCGAGGATTTCCACATCCGCGAGAACTCGGGCGGAACCGGCAGGTGGGATGCCGGCAACGGCACGCGCCGCACGCTGCGCTTCCTCGAAAAGATGGAATGCGCCATCCTGTCCTCGCACCGCTCCCACCCGCCGCGGGGCGTCGAAGGCGGCGGCGACGGTCAGGTCGGCAAGACCGAAATCCGCCGCCTGTCGGGCGAGATCGAGACGCTGAAGGCGTGCGACCAGACGCTGCTCGAACCCGGCGAGGCGGTGATCGTCACGACGCCGACGGCGGGCGGGTTCGGGAGATAGCCCCTACTCCCCGGCGGCGATCAGTGCGGCAACCATCGGCGCCGGCGAATAGCCGAGGCTGGACGGCGTCAGGCCGAGGCGCAGCACGATCAGATCGCTTGATGGGACGATCGCCATCGACTGGCCGTCATGGCCGCGCAACCAGTAGGTGTCGGCCGGCAATTGCGCTTGCGCACCTCGTCGCGGCCCCGCCAGCCAGAGCTGGCCGCGACCATAGACGCCGTTTGAAGCCGGGGCCGTCTCCCGCATCCAGTCGACATAGCCGGCGGGCAGGATCTGCTGACCGTTCCATTTCCCGCCCTGAAGCAGGAACTGGCCGAAACGCGCCCAGTCTCGCGCGGTCGCGTAGAGATAGGACGAGCCGACGAACGTGCCGCTGGCATCCGTTTCGAGCACGGCGCTGTCCATGCCCAGCGGAGAAAAGAGCGCGCGATGCGGCCAGCCGAGCGCTTCCTGAGGATCGTCGAAACGATCCTGCCAGAGCCGCGACAGGATCACGCTCGTCCCGCTCGAATAACTGAAAGTTTCGCCCCGCGGCCCTTCAAGTGGCTTGGATGCGGCGAACCGGGCCATATCCGGCTCCAGATAGAGCATCCGGGTCACATCGGCGACCGCGCCGTAGTCCTCGTTGAATTCGAGCCCGCTCGACATTGCCATCAAATCGGCGGTGGTGATGGTTCCGCGCGCATCGGTCCATTCGGCGCGCAGATTTGCCTCATCCCGCGCGAGGCGGTCGTCGAGCGTGCCGAGGATGGCGGCGGTCACGGTCTTGGTCATCGACCAGCCGAGAAGCGGCGTCGCGGCCGAGAACCCCTCTCCATAGCGTTCGCCGACGATGCGCCCATCGCGCACGACGACCACGGCGCGCATTCCCGCCCCGACCATCTCTGCATCGTCGAGGATCGCGGCGACTGCCGGGTCTTCGCCGGCGCCGGTTTCGCCTGCCGGCCATGGCGCGGCCTCGTTGCGCTCTCCCGGCTCGACCTTTGCCGCCGCGCCAAGCGCCGGGACACGCTCGATTTCGCCCGCCGGTGCGCTCGCGCAGCCGAGCCCTTCGCGGTGAACGGCCTGATTGCGGCCGAAAAGGCCGAGCAGCGCAGCCGAGACGGTTTCGCGCTCCCGGTCGACATCGACCGAGATGAAGCCGAGCAGCGGATGGCCGGGCGCCTGGACGTCGACCGCCAGAACCTCCTGCGGGTCGCGACCGGCAATGAAGACGTTCGAGCAGACGATCTTGGCGGAATAGCCCGTGCCGACTCGGATGAGGTCCGGCGGTGCGAAATAGAGCCAGCCGACAAGCGCGGTCATCGCGATCAGAACGAGAACCAGAGCGCCCTTGAGCATCTTCACCAAAAGCCGCATCCGAATCCCTCCCCGCGAGCATAACGGCCGTGAATTCATCGCGTTGGCGATTGGAAAGCAAGTGTTGCCGCAAGGTCATCGCGCGCGGATCGACCGGTTGTTAACGTGCCTTCAACCATGTGAGCCCGATCTTCGACGAGAACGAATCGCCGGCATCGACCGGCCAGCCCCGGATTGTCCATGCGCGCACTCATCGCAGCCCTTCTCGCCGCAACGCTTGCCGGCTGCTCCTCGACGGGGCTCGACCTCGCCGCCATCGCGCCGACGGCGGCGAATGCCTCGCCGGCGGCGATGGCAGTCGATGCGCCGGTGATGGTGACCAACCCGCGCTTCGGCGACCGCAAGCCGACCGACTGGAAGGGCAAGGCGCCCTGGTCCTACGCCGTCCATGGCACGGACGTTTCCAAATACCAGAGCGAGATCGACTGGCCGAAGGTGAAAACGGCCGGCATCTCTTTCGCCTTCATCAAGGCGACGGAAGGCGGCGATCGGCTCGACGACAGGTTCCACCAGAACTGGGCCGCAACGCGGGCAAACGGCATTCCGCGCTCGGCCTACCATTTCTACTATTTCTGCCGGCCGGCGATCGAACAGGCGCAGTGGTTCATCCGCAACGTGCCGAAGGAGGCGGGCACCCTGCCCCACGTCCTCGACATGGAGTGGAACCATCTCTCGCCCTCCTGCAAGCTGCGGCCGAACTGGCAGATCGTTCAGCGTGAGATGAAGGTCTTCCTCGACGCGATCGAGCGGCATTACGGCCAGCGGCCGATCATCTACACCTCGATCGACTTCTACGAGGACAACAGGCTCGCCAGCTTCAAGGGCTACGACTGGTGGCTGCGCTCGGTCGCCGCGCATCCGCACGACCGCTACGAGGGCGAAAACTTCCTGTTCTGGCAATATACCGGCACCGGCATCGTGCCGGGCAAGAATGGCGACGCCGACATCAACGTCTTCAACGGCTCCGTGCGCCAGTGGCGCGACTGGGTGGCGAAGAACACGTCGACGAGCTGAGCTTGAAGATCAGCCCCGCGTGCGCAACTCGCAGCGGCGCCAGAACTTCGCGCCCTCTGCCGCCGGCATGACATTGAGCCCGCTCACGGGGAAGCCGCCATTGCGGTAGACCCAGTTGGCGATGTCGCGGGAATGTTCGGGGTCGTGGCGGCGGATGCGCTCCCATTTGCGCACATTGCCCGACACCTGCGCGCGAAAGACGCTGGCCTTGTGGAAGCCGAACGTGGCGCGTTTGGTGATGCAGACGCGCTCGCGCGCGACGTCGGCGAAGATCGCGCAGGCCGAGGCGCACTGGCCGTCGATCACGACGCGCTTGCCGCTGCGGCGGATCTCCTTGGCGGCCGCCAGGAACTTGCGCACGTCGCCGCCCGGATTGTCGCGGATGATGCAGACATCGCCCCGGCACTTGCCGAAGACGGACTCATAGGCCGAACCGCGCGATTGCGCATGAGATATGGAACTCGTCGCCACAAGAGCGACGAAAGTGGCCGCAATCGCCAGTGATAACTGCATTCAAAGACCCCGCATTGGTCCAACCCATGTCCCTACGGCAACATCACGACATGGAGAGCGGATTTCTCCAATTAACTTTTATCTATTTGAACGAAATGTGATCGCGAGCGGTCAATCGGCCATCGTTTCGAGGCTGGCGAATCCTTCCGGCGCACTCCCCTCGTCGAACGGCGTCGTCACCTCCACGAACGTATCGGGATAAAAACCGTTGAAGCGCGTGCGCAGCGACAGCGAATAGGCGCCGATATGGCCGATCTCGATCCAGTCGCCCGTATCGACGGTTTCGGGCAGCCAGAAGGGGCGCGACAGGATGTCGACCGAATCACAGGTGGCCCCGCAGACCTTGAACGGCACGATGTTCTCGGCCTTGCCATTGCGCGAGCGGATCGCCGGATCGGGAATGAAACGCGCCGGCAGCGTGATCTTGCCGGTCCACGAATCCGACAGCGACGCCCAGATGCCGTCATTGATGTAGAGCCTTCGGCCCTTGCGCAGGAGGACGCGAACGATGAGCGAGAAGGCGCGGGCGACGATGACCCGGCCAGGCTCGGCGACCAGCGGCACGTCGGAAAAGCCCCATTCGTCGATGTCGTTTCGCAGCCGCGACATCAACTGCCCGAGCGAGGGCATGACCGGCTTCTTGCGGTTCGGGTCGTGGCCGTACTCGGCCGGAAACCCGCCGCCGACATCGAGCCCGGCGATCGGAACGCCGCAGCGATTGCGCACCCAGTCGGCCGAGGCCAGCGCGCGCTCATAGGTGTCCGGGTCCTCGATCTGGCTGCCGACATGGAAGCAGATGCCGACCTTGTAGCCCTGCCGGTGCAGGCGCTGCATGAGTTCGACCGCGGCCGCCGGCCCGGCGCCGAACTTCTTCGACAATTCATAGGCCGCGCTGCCCTTGGTCTGGATGCGGACGAAGACCGTGATCTGGCCCGGATCGATGTCGAGCGCCCGCACGACGCGCGTCACCTTGGTGATCTCGTCTTCATGGTCGAGCGAGATGACGCGGATGCCGTAGGTTTCGAGCGCCAGTCTGATGTCGGACTGCGCCTTGACCGGGTGCATGTAGAGCATTTCCGCATTCGGCGCGACGCCGCGCACGGCCGCGAATTCGGCAGGCGAAGCCACGTCGAACGCCTCGACGCCGATCTCCGACAGCGCCTTCAACACCATCGGCTCGCCATTGGTCTTGACCGCATAGGCAGTCTTGCCGGGGAACATGCCCATGAACTGGCGCGCGTCTTCCTTCAAGACTTCCGGTCGGAAGCAATAGACCGGGTCGTCGGGACGAAGGGCGAGCGCGGCCTCGCGCGCATTGTCGAATTTCTGCATGGGATCTCCTGCGAACTTGGCGAGACCCTAGCGCACGAGCATGACAGAGAGAACCGACACGCCCCGGCAAAGCGGTTGATAAAGCTGGCCCATCCTTTTCGGGTGGCAGGCCTGCCGGTCCGGTCGTAAGGAGCGGTTCAACGAGGAACTTTTGGATGTCGACTATCGCCGTTTCCACCCCGACCTACATGTCGCTTCGCGACTGGACGATGCTGATCCTGCTCGGCCTTTTGTGGGGCGGATCGTTCTTTTTCGCCCGCGTCGCGGTTCTGGAGATCGACCCGCTCGTCCTCGTCCTGCTGCGTGTTTCGATTGCCGCCGCGGCGCTTCACATCTATCTGGCCGTTCGCGGGCCATCCTTTGCAGCCGCGCTTCCGCTGGCGGGCGCATTCTTCGGCCTTGCCATGCTGAACAATGTCATCCCTTTCTCGCTGATGTTTCTCGGCCAGACGGAACTGGGCGCCGGTCTCGCCTCGGTCCTGAACGCAACGACGCCATTCTGGACGGTGCTCCTCGCCAACGCCTTCACCGACGACGAAAAACTGACCGGACGCAAGCTCGCCGGCATCGGCCTTGGCATCGCCGGAACCGCGGTGATGATCGGCCCCGGTCTCTTCGCCGGTCTCGGCGGTCCGGACTGGGCGAAATTCGCCCTCGTCGGCACCGCGATGTCCTATGGCTGCGCGGTGATCTTCGCGCGTCGCTTCCGCGCCCTGCCCCCGCCGATCGTTGCGACAGGCCAGTTGACCGCCTCGACGATCATCATGATCCCGGTCGTGCTGGCGACGGGAGGGCTTGGAATGCTCGCCGACGCTTCATCGCAAGCCTGGGCATCCGTCGTGGCGCTCGCGCTCGTGTCCACCGCGATCGCCTATATTCTGTTCTTCTCGCTGATCGCGTCTGCCGGCGCCACCAACGCGTCGCTGGTGACGCTGATCGTTCCGGTCTTCGCGATATTGCTCGGCGCCCTCTTCCTTGCCGAAAGGCTGGCCTTGTTCGAACTGGCGGGCATGGCTCTGATCGGTTCGGGCCTGATCGTCATCGACGGGCGGCTCCTGCGTCGCAGGACGGACTGAAACGGCACAGTTTCGACGCATCGGCGTCTCATTTATGAACAGGTCGTTAAGCGCGGATTGCTGAACGAATTGAACGGGATGGTCACCATGGCAGGTCGTATTTTCTACAGGCATGTCGCATTGCAGCAATATTTCTTCTTGCTTGAATAAGGAACTCGCCTAGATTCCCGTCTTGCGAAGTCTGTAGAGGAGGCACCGCTTATGGGACTGGCCCGGCCTATCAACGCCTTGATGATTTGTGCTGCGTTTGCGTTCATCGGCGCCTTGGTCATGGGAATCGTCGTCTAGCACGACGCACCCGACAAGACCGATCAGACGAAGAGGAAAGGCCGGGTTCGCCCGGCCTTTCTGCGTTTCAGGCTGCGATGCTCGTCTGCTGGGCGGGCGGGCGTATACCGATCAGATGACAGATCGCGAAGACGAGGTCGGCGCGGTTCATCGTGTAGAAATGGAAATCGTCGACGCCGCGCTCGATCAGATCGAGCACCTGTTCGGCCGCGACCGCCGAGGCGATCAGCGCATGGGTCTGCGGATCGCCTTCGAGGCCGTCGAATCGATCGGCGAGCCAGGCAGGCACATGCGCGCCGCAGCGCCCGGCAAAGCCGGCGACCTGCGCGAAATTGTGGATCGGCAGAATGCCCGGAACGATCGGTATGTAGATGCCGGCGCGGCGCACACGCTCGACATAGCGCTCGTAGATGTCGTTATCGAAGAAGAATTGAGTGATGGCGCGGGTGGCGCCCGCATCGACCTTGCGCTTGAGGACGTCGATGTCGGTGGCGAAATCGGCGCTCTCGGGGTGCTTTTCGGGATAGGCCGAGACGGAAACGTCGAATTCGCCGATCTCACGCAGCGCAGCGACGAGCTCGGCCGTGTTGCGATAGCCGTGGGGATGCGGGCGATAGGCGGCGCCCACGCCTTCCGCGGGATCGCCGCGCAGCGCGACGAAGCGGCGAACGCCAAGCCCGGCGAATTCGCGGATCACCGCATCGACCTCGTCGCGGCTGGCATCGACACAGGTCAAATGCGCGGCCGGCGCCAGCGCGCTTTCCTTCGAGAGCCGCGCCAGGGCGCGCGTCGTGCGCTCCTTGGTCGAACCGCCCGCGCCATAGGTCACCGACACGAAATGCGGCGCCAGCGGTTCGAGCCGCGCGATCGTCTCCCAAAGACGTGCTTCCATGACGTCATTCTTCGGCGGGAAGAATTCGAACGAAACATCGATACGGCTGCCGAGATCGGAGCGGCGGGAAAACTGGGAATCCTTCATCAGACGAGCGCCTTTTGCGATGTGGATTGGAAGGGAGAGGCGATTTCGATGCGCGGATCGCGCGCGATCCAGATTTTCACGGTCAGCCGCTGGTCCCCCGCATCATCATGCGGAACGGTCTCGCTCGCTTCGAGATCGAGGCCCGCCTCGCCGAGCCAGTCGACGATCTGCGCATCGGACACGCCAAGACGGACATGCGCATGATCCTCGCGCAGGAAATCGAGCGCGTGCGGGGCGAAGTCGACGATCGCCAGTCGCCCGGCGGGGCGCAGGAGCCGTGCCGCCTCGCGCACGGCAAGCGCCGGCTCCTCGAGATAATGCAGCACCTGATGCATCGCGATCAGGTCGAAACTGTCACGCTCAACCGGCGGCGCATAGAGATCGCCGAGACGCACCTGGGCCTGGCGGATGCCCGCCTTGTCCAGATTGGCGCGCGCGACCGACAGCATCTCGCGCGACAGGTCGACGCCGGTGGCGCGGCGATAGAGCGGCGCGAAGAGTTCCAGCATCCGGCCGGTGCCGGTGCCAAGGTCGAGCATCGCCTGGAAAGGCTTCTTGCCGATCAGGCGCGTGAGCGTGGCTTCCACGGCCTTGTCCGGCGCATGGAGGGAACGCAGGCGATCCCACTCGGCGGCATTGGCGCTGAAATAGTCGCTCGCGCGCGCCTGTCGGCGCTGTTTGACGGCGTCGAGACGTTCCTGATCGCGTTCGATGGTCGGATCGGCGGCATCGAGCCGCGCAATCATCGCGGACAGGAAATCGCGCACCCAGTCGCTATCCGACAGGCCGAAATAGGCCCACGATCCCTCCTGGTAGCGGACGATCAGGTCGGATTCGAGCAGGAGTTTCAGATGGCGGGAGACGCGTGGCTGCGACTGGCCGAGGATCTCGGTCAGGTCCGACACGGTCAGGTCGCCGCGCGACAGAAGCACGAGTATGCGCATCCGGCTGGATTCGGCCGCGGCCTTCAAGCTATCAACGAGCGAGGCCAGATTGATGGCATGTGTGGACTGGGAGGCAATCATCGCCAACTCCGAGAAAGACATAAAGATATGTTTATGTATTTTCGCTCACTTGGCAAGAGCGTCGGCGGGGCTTTTTGCATGAACGCAACACGCGAAGGCGAAGAAGCCCTGCCCTTTGACCCGGCGGATCTGGCCGGCGACGGCCATGTCGTCTTCATCGGGCGGATCGCGTCGCCCTGGTCGAGCCGGGCGGAATGCCCGAAGAACATGGCGGCGGTGCGGGAGACCGGACGCCCCGCGCAGGCCATCGTCGATGCCGAGTATCGTCGCGGCTTGCTCGGGCTGGACGGTGCGAGCCACGTCGTCCTCCTGACCTGGCTCGCCGACGCAGGCCGGAACCTGATCCGTCAACGCCCGCGCCATCGCACGCAGGCGACGGGAACATTCGCCCTGCGCTCGCCGGTGCGGCCGAACCCGATCGGCCTTCATGTCGTAAGTTTGCTGGGAGTGGACGAGGCGAACGGCGTCCTCGACCTTGAAGGCATCGACGTTCTCGACGGCACGCCCCTTCTGGACATCAAGCCCTATTTCGCCTCGACCGACGCGGTGCCCGAGGCCGTCACGTCACGGAAGGACGGCGCGTGAAAGCCTCGACCGGACGTCAAAAGGCGCTGGCGAAAGCGTTGACTGCGCTCATTCCGCTGGCGCCGTTTTCCGACGCGGAGGCAATCCGCGAGGCGGCCGGACAGCGCAAGCTGCGCGAGTTGCCGCCCTCGATCGCCATCTGGATCGCGACCGTCACCCATGTCCGCCACGAGCACAGCGACTATGACGCGCTGCTCGACGACGGATACGACCGCGACTCCGCGCGCCATTTCGTCGTCGACCAGATGAACGCGGTGCTGACGACATGGCGGGCGACGCGGCTGGTGGATGCGGAGGAAGATGAAAGGGAGTAAGGGAAGGATCGCGCCGGGTCCGCGAAGGTCAAGCAGATTTACTCCACCTATTCCCTACTCACTTACTCCCTCCTCCCTCACCTATACACCCACTGTTCCGGCACCCGCACCGACACCGCTTCGCCCGTCTCGATGACGCCCGGCTTTTCGACCCAGGCGACAAGGCCGCGCAAACGCCGGGCGACTTTCGGGAACGCCAGTTCGCCGGTCTGCCGGTCCGCCATTCGCGCGTGATCGGCCACCGAGCGCCCGGCCAGCCGGCACGGAACGTTCTGGCCGTCCACCTTCAGCGTCACGCCGCCCTTGAAGAACAGCATTGTGCCGTACGGCAGCATGGACAGGCGCGGAACGCCGTCGATGACGAGATTGGCGCCGATCCATTCAGGCGCCACGCGGTCGATCTCCATGCCGGCCGCGATCGTCGCCAGTTCGTCGCTTGCGACGATGGACAATTGGCGCTCGTTGCGCATCTCGGTGCCGCGCGCGTACCACGGCTCGCGCCCGCCGGACCGCCGCGTCTCGCCATAGTGGAAATCACCGACGACGCCGCGAAAATCGAGCGCCAGCCCGTCGACCTTCTGCGTGACGAAGTCCTGCCCCGGCGCCTGAAGGACAGCGGATACGGACCCGAGCAGCTTTCGCGCGGGATGGATTTCGGGTTCGTCGTCGCTGCGTTCGAAAAGTTCAGCCATCAAGGTTCTCCGTGTGGACAAGGCTCATTGGCCGACGCCATAGCGGAAATCCAGTGAATTGCAGCGATGGCAGCATTCGATGCGTCACATCATCCGGAGCAGAACGCCGCCGATCGAATATCCCGCTCCGAAGGCGCACAGCAGGCCGAAATCGTTCGGCTGCATGTCGCGGTGGTTTTGTTCGAGCGCGATGATCGCTCCGGCCGCGGCCGTGTTGCCGAGTTCCTCCAGAACCATCGGCGCGCGGTCGTGGCCGACCTCGTGCCCGAAGGAGAGCTTCAGGATCATCGCGTTCATCCGTGCATTCGCCTGATGCAGCCAGAAGCGGCGGATGTCCTGCGGCGTATGGCCATGTTCCTTCAGGAAGTCGACGATGAAGCGATGACCGGCGACGGTCACTTCCTTGAAGACCTTGTTGCCGACCTGCTTGATCATGTTGCCTTCCATGGGAACGGAAGACGGGTCTTCGAGGCCGGCCCGGTTGAGGAAGCCGAAATTGGTGCGGATGTTGTTGGAGAACTGCGTCCAGCTTCGCGTGTCGACGATCTCGAAGCGGCCGCGACGCTCCTCCGGCCCATCGACGCCTTCGAGCAGCATTGCCGTCGAGGCGTCGCCGAAGATGAAATGGGTTTGCCGGTCGCGGAAATTGAGATGGGCGGTGATGATTTCCGGCGTGACCACTAGCACGCGGCGCTGCGCTCCCGTCCTGACGAGATTGAACGCGACATGGAGGCCTGCGGCGGCGGACGAGCAGCCAAGGCTCATGTCGAAGGCGGCGCCCGATGTGCCGAGTTCCTTCTGGATTTCGATCGCTTGCGCAGGATAGGGCCGCTGCTGGTGAGCTGCGGCGCAGATCACCATGTCGATGTCGGCAGGCGCGATCCCCGCGTCGGCAATCGCCTTGCGGGCCGACCTGGCGCCGAACTCGGCCATGACCGACAGGGAATCGTCGTCGCGCTCCGCTATCCGGGGCGTCATCCGGCGCGGGTCCAGAATGCCGTCGCGTGTGTGAACGTGGCGGTTCTTCACCCCGGACGCATAGACGATGAACTCGCTGTCGGATTTTGCCAGCGGTTGCTCGCCACGGGCCGCACGCCTCGGATTTTCGAGGTCGACCCATGCGTTGAAGCTTTCGACCAGTTCGTCGTTGCTGATGGATTCGGTCGGAATCTCGATTCCGATACCGCTGATGATGACGCGTTTCATGCTCGCTCGTTCGCCGGTACTGGTGGCCCAACAGAGGACCAGTCTAAAGCCGCACGCCTCTTGCCCCGCCGGCCGGAACATCCAAGGTCGCGCAAGCAACCTTTATGCCCGATTAAGCCGAGCAGGAAAATGACGCCGGCGCATCGGACAATCGCCGATCTGCACGCGAAGAGCGTGCTTCTCCACAGAAAGCGGGCGTCAGCGTTGCCGCACGGCCTTCACCAGGCTGCCGGATACATCGTCCATCGTATACGGTTTTTGCAGGATCGTGTTGCCGTGCCACGCTTCGGGCAGGCCCGCGCGCCCGTAGCCGGTGGCGAAGATGATGGGAATGCCCTTCGTCGCCAGTTCCTCGGCGACCGGAAAGACCAGTTCGCCGGCCACGTTGACGTCGAGTATGGCGACATCGGCGTGAAGCGCCTCGGCCAGCATCTCCCGCGCCCTGGCGACCCGCATCGCCGGCCCGACAATGGTGCAGCCCAGATCGACCAGCATATCCTCGAGATTGAGCGCGACCAGGGCCTCGTCCTCGACGACGAAGACGCTCAGCCCCTGAAGTTCGCTCGATACGTCAATCGACATGCTTGATCCTGCCATAGGATGAATAAGGAATGGTCAACGCACAGGCAAAACCGTGCGGTTCATATTGCGTCTCGAAGGCGCCGTTCAGTTCGCCGCGCATGACGAGGCTCATCATCCGCGAGCCGAAACCTGTGCGCGTCGGCGCCACGACGATCGGCCCGCCGGACTCGATCCAGTCGATCTGCAATTCGCCACTTGCTTCGTCGACCCTCCACGAAAGGTCGAGCTGGCCTTCCTCGCCGCTCAACGCCCCGTATTTCGTTGCATTGGTCGACAACTCATGCAGGACCATTGCGACGGCGATCGTCGCCTTCGGATTGAGCACCACCTCAGGGCCGTCGGTTGCGATGCGCGAGCCATCGTAGTGGCTCAATTCATGGCAGACGAGCGCGGCCATGGTCGTCGAATCCCAGGCTGTCTGGGAGAGCAGGTTGTGCGCCTTGGACAGGGCGACCAGACGGCCCTCGAAATCTCGGCGGGCGGTGGCAAGGTTGGGCGCAGCCCGCATGGTCTGCGCCGCGATCGACTGGACCGTTGCCAGGGTGTTCTTGACCCGGTGGTTGAGTTCGTCCAGCAGAAGTCTTTGATGCTTCAGCGTCTTCACCGCCTCCGTGCGGTCCATCCCCTGGACGAAGACACCGGTGATTTCGCCGTCGAGATTGCGCACGGCGTCGTAGGAGAAATCCAGGTAACGTTCCTGCAATTCTCCGTTTGGGGTCTGCAGCAGGACGCGCGTGCCGGCGCCGCCACGCGTCTCGCCGGTCGCGTGGACGTGATCGAGCATTTCGATGAAGCCCTGTCCGCTGATCTCCGGGAGTGCCTGCGCAACCGTTTTGCCGATGACCTCCCTTCCGCCGATCAGCCGCGTATAGGAGTCGTTGGCGAAAGTGAAGACATGGTCGGGACCGGCGAGCACTGCGATGAATCCGGGCGCCTGCTCGAACATGCGGCGGAACTCCGCGCTCTCGGCCAGAAGGCTGCGATGCGCGCTTTCGGCTTCCCGCGCCCGCTCGACGAGCTGCGTCTCGGGCGAATAGCTGCGATAGGGCAGCGATGCGGCTTCGCGCAGCCGCACCACATCGGTCACGTCGACCGTGTTCTGCAAAAGATAGGCGACAGTGCCGTCATCATCGGTCAGCGCGACGTGAACGGCCGTCCAGTAGCGTTTCTCCATGCCGCCGCCCTGCGAGCCGGGACGCGGAATATCGTAGGGGATATAGGCGATCGTATCGGTTTCGCCGGTCGCGAACACGCGTTCGAACGAAGCGCGAAGCGCCGTGCCGCTCTCGCCGTCATTGGGAAAGACGTCGAAAAGCGAGTTGCCCTCGATCTCGTCCAAAGAGCGCATCACGGCCTTCTCGTAGGCCGGATTCGCCGCAACATAGCGATATTGCCTGTCAATGATCATGTAGGGGCTGGTGAGCCGGTGGAAGAGTTGCTTGAAATCGATGTTCGGCATGTTTTCTGAACGGCGCTTTGCGCCGCCAGCCCCTGACCCTCATTAAGCCCGCAACTCTTCTGCCGGGAAAAGGTTCCGGCCGCCATAACAATTGTTTGCGGCCGGAACGTAATTCGTACGTTCAGCGCGTCAGCCGCTTGTAGGTCATGCGGTGCGGATTGAGGGCGTCAGGCCCGAGCCGTCGCACCTTGTCCTTCTCGTATTCCTCGAAATTTCCTTCGAACCATTCGACATGGCTGTCGCCCTCGAAGGCCAGGATGTGCGTCGCCAGCCGGTCGAGGAACATTCGGTCGTGGCTGATGACCACGGCGCAGCCGGCGAAGTTTTCCAGCGCGTCTTCGAGCGCGGCCAGCGTCTCGGTGTCGAGGTCGTTGGTCGGCTCGTCCAGAAGCAGCACGTTGCCGCCAGTCTTCAGCATCTTCGCCAGATGCACGCGGTTGCGCTGACCGCCCGACAGGTTGCCGACCTTCTGCTGCTGGTCGCCGCCGCGGAAATTGAAGGACGAGCAGTAGGCGCGCGTGTTGGCCTCGTGCTTGCCCAGCTTGACGACTTCGGCCCCGCCGGAAATCTCTTCCCAGACGGTCTTCGACGGATCGAGAGCGTCGCGGCTCTGGTCGACATAGCCGAGCTTGACCGTCTCGCCGACGCGGACCGTGCCCTCGTCGGGCGTTTCCTGACCGGTGATCATCTTGAACAGCGTCGTCTTGCCGGCGCCGTTCGGGCCGATGATGCCGACGATACCGCCCGGCGGCAGGCGGAATTCAAGTCCCTCGATCAAGAGCTTGTCGCCGAAACCCTTGGAGAGATTGTCCACCTCGATGACGACATTGCCCAGGCGTTCGCCATGCGGGATGACGATCTGGGTGTCGGACGGACGGCGGCTGTCGGCCGCGTCGAGAAGATCCTGGAACGCCTGGATGCGCGCCTTGGATTTGGTCTGCCGGGCCTTGGGGCTCGACGCGATCCACTCGCGCTCGCGGCTGATCGCGCGCTGGCGCGCATCGTCCTCGCGGCCTTCCTGCTTCATGCGCTTGGCCTTGGCCTCCAGATAGGCCGTGTAGTTGCCCTCGTAGGGAATGCCCTTGCCGCGGTCGAGCTCGAGAATCCAGCCGGTGACATTGTCGAGGAAGTAGCGATCGTGGGTGATCAGCATGACGGCGCCCTTGTAGGCGCGCAGGTGTTTTTCGAGCCACGCGGTCGTCTCGGCGTCGAGATGGTTGGTCGGCTCGTCGAGCAAAAGCAGATCGGGCTCCGACAGGAGCAGCTTGCACAGCGCGACGCGGCGACGCTCGCCGCCCGAAAGATTGGTGACGTTCGCTTCGCCGGGGGGGCAGCCGAGAGCTTCCATCGCCATCTCGACCTGCTGTTCGAGATCCCACAGGTTGAGGCGATCCATGTCGTCCTGGAGCTTGGCCGCTTCGTCGGCCGTCTCGTCGGAATATTCCATCATCAGTTCGTTGTAGCGTTCGATGATGGCCGTCTTCTTGGCAACGCCGTCCATGACGTTCTCGAAAACCGTCTTGGAATTATCGAGTTCCGGCTCCTGCGCCAGATAGCCGACGGTCGCGCCTTCGGCGAGCCAGGCTTCGCCCGACCAGTCCTTGTCGAGACCGGCCATGATCTTCAGCACCGTCGACTTGCCGGCGCCGTTCGGCCCCAGAATGCCGATCTTGGCATCGGGGTAGAACGACAGATGGAGGTTTTCGAGCACCTTCTTGGCGCCGTAGGCCTTGGTCAGGCCGGACATGTGATAGATAAACTGGCGTGCCATGGCGCGCGTCGAACTCCATTCTTCGGGGTCGGGGGATTTCGTTGCGCCGTATGTAGGTTAAACACGCGCCGGGAGCAATGCGGCCGTTGGTTCGCCCGCATCTTCAAAATTTGCGAAGACAGCTCGCGTCGACTTCCCTCTTCATTCACTCGGGCTTATAGATTCCTTCATCCAGCGCCCAGATCGACATGCCCGCGTCGCCCGCCTGCGGCTGGTAGCGCGATGCGCGGATCAACTCCAGTTGCTGCCGCGCGGCCGAGGGAGCAAGTGCAAGCGTCGCTTTCGCGGCATTGAGGCGAACCTGCATGTTTTGGTGGTCGTAGAGCGGCAGGAGAAGGATGCGCCGATCGCCGTCACGACTTTTCAGTTCGTCGAGCAGAGCGGTCTCCTGCTTGAACAACCGATTGTATCGCGCAACGCCAGGACCATTCAGCGAATCGTCCTGCTCGATACCGATTTGAACGAATAGATCGACAAGATCGCGATCGCTCATGCTGGCAAAATCAAGCTTTGTCATGGCTGCAAAACCCCATGCTCACGAAGAGCTAGCATTCCAATCCGCATCCGTTCTTCCCAACCCGCACCTCGAAGGAGTTCGCGCGGCGACAGACCACCAAAATTTCGGTTCCCGCGTGCATACCATCCCGTGATCTCCCAATGCTTCAAGCGGGGAATTCGCACGCGGTTTTCTGGCGATTCAATTATTCGTTCAGAAATGCCGTCACGCCGCGCGGGGGGGTTTCTCCACGATATGATGGACATCATATCCCGCTTTTGGTTCATCGACCGCAGCTCGCAATTCCTCCAAGGACTTAGGGTCATCAAGATAGGCGATGATGTCTTTGGCTGCATGGTCGGCCAACCAGACAAAGCGGCCCATGAGAAGCGCCAGCCGCAGCGCAACGGTTGAGCCCTCGATGTATTGCGCAATGAGACGAGCAACTCGATGCCGCTCCCTGCCGCTTGATGGACGCTCCTCCGGCAGTTCCGGTAGGTCGTGACTGACTCGCTGAACCTGCGCCTCGAAATTATCGCCTTCAGCGACCCATCGCCCGCCATGTCGATGACCGCGAGGCACGCGCGGCTGGTCTGGATTGAAGCGCCGCAATTCAAACAAGTGGCGGACCGCGGCACTCTTGAATAGGAAGGCTAGCCCACGAAGCTGCGCGCTGGTAATGATTTGTTGATCAAGATTGGTTGTGCTGCTGTGGTTCATGGCTCCTCGCGCGCTGCTGCACGCCAAGGATGCATCCGTTTTCGAAGGGGTGGATAAGTTCGGGCTTCGCCGCCCCGCCTGCCCTTTCCATCCGCACCATGATCGGCTAGAGGGAGCGCCCTTCCCTCACCCGCCCGGATCGCGCGTCAAGCGCAAGGGCAGCGCATTTCATGAGCAGACCCATGTCCACCAGCGCCTGCGGCATCGATTTCGGCACCACCAATTCGACTGTTGGCCTGTGCCGGCGCGGAGCCGAGCCGCGGCTGGTCCCGCTCGAAGGCCATCACCTGACGATCCCCTCGGCGCTGTTCTTCAGCCTGGAGGACGGCGGAACCTATTTCGGCCGCGCGGCGGTGTTCGAATACATGGACGGCGCGGAAGGCCGGTTCATGCGGGCGCTGAAGTCGATCCTCGGCACGTCGCTGATGAAGGAGACGACGCAGGTCGGCCGCAACCGAATGACATTCCAAGGCCTGATCGGTCGCTATCTGCGCCATCTGCGCGAACAGATCGAAGGGCAGGAAGGCGGCGTGCCGGAAGCGGTCGTGATCGGTCGTCCCGTCCGCTTCATCGACGAGGACGACGCGGCGGATAGCGAGGCGCAAGGCCAGCTCGAGGCGGCGGCGCGCGCCGAGGGCTTTGCGCATATCGAGTTCCAGTTCGAGCCCGTCGCCGCCGCCCTTCACTACGAGCGGCTGATCGATGGCGAGGAACTGGCACTGGTGGTCGACATCGGCGGCGGCACGTCGGACTTTTCCGTGCTTCGGCTTTCGCCGGAACGCGCCCGCGATTTCGACCGGTCGAGCGACATATTGAGCACGGCCGGCGTCCATGTCGGCGGGACGGATTTCGACCGGCACCTGAACATCGCCAAGGCGATGCCGCATTTCGGGCTCGGCTCGGGCACCAAGGACGGCAAGCGCCAACTGCCGGTCTGGTATTTCAACGACATGGCGACCTGGCACCGCATCAACACGCTCTATACGCCGAAGAACGCGCGCGATGTTCAGGCGCTGACGCGCGAGGCGGCGGAGCCCGAAAAGCTCGACCGCTACGCCCATCTCCTGAAACACCGCTCCGGCCATCGCCTGGCGACCGAGGTGGAGAAGGCCAAGATCCTGCTGACAGAGGTGGACGCGACCCGGATCGCGTTGATCGAACCCGGCCTCAGCCTCGACGTGGCGGTGAGTCGCGCCGAATTCGAGGAGGCGACCGCCGAACTCGTTTCTCGAATCGGCGGTTCGATCGAGGATGCGCTGGCGAAGGCGGGCGTGCGCGCAAGCGAGATCTCGACCGTCATCCTGACGGGCGGCGGCGCGCTGGTGCCTGCGGTTCGCGCGGCTGCGGAGATCCGCCTGCCCGGCGCGCGCTTTACCGCGGCGGACCAGTTCGGCGCCGTCGGGCTGGGTCTTGCCATCGACGCAGCGCGCCGTTTCGGCTGACCCATCAAACTCTCGCCATGGTCGCCCCGCAGATGGATGCGATGCGGGGACACAGACTGAATCACAGATCCATCACCATTGCCGGCCTGATCGCGACAGCGGTGCTGACATCCGCCTGCCAGTCGGGAGATGCTGTCGGCACGTCCGTCGAAACTGCGGCCCCGGCCTTTATCGGCCCGATGCAGTGCACGACGCGGCTGCCGTCCGGCCCGCCGGCCAAGCCCGAACGCATGACGGCGTTCGGCACCGCGACGGCCTGGAATGTCGGCAAGAATGTCGGCCGCGGCGCGATCACGAGTGCGGGCGCCATGGTAGCCGGGCCTGTCGGCGGCGCCGTCGCCAGCACCGTCGCGGCCCGCGCGCTGCCGTCCGAGTTCGACATTCGCGGCAACTGGCAGGCGACCGACGGCGCACCGAATTGCGGCTGCAACCTGGCGATCACCTCGCCGACGAACTGGAGCGGCGCCAACCCGCCGCGCGGCACTGCTCAACCTTCCGGCTGCCGCAACTCGGCGCTCGCCAACGCCAATGACTGGCGACTCGACGAAACGATGACCGGTCTCGAAGCCGAAATGCTGATCTACGCCCGGAACGGCAACCGCATCGCGGTTCTGCAGCGCGATGGTCCGGATTATTATTCCGGCCAACTCGCCAACGGCACGCCGGTCACGCTCTGGCGCCAGCGATAACGCTCTGGACCGTGCCGTCGTCTGGCCCTACAGGCGGGGCGGAACAGATGCGAGGCTGACATGATCCCTTGGGTGGAACTCGATTCCGCAAAAGCGCCCGGCGGCAGGGAGCGCCTGCGCCTGAAGCAGCGCGGCACCGAATTCTCCATTATGCTCGGCTCGAACGAGTTGATGAACAGCCGCCTGTCCGGCTCCGAGGAAGCGCTGGCAACGCTGACGCAGGAGCGAATGGCAAACGTCGCTAAACCGGCGATCCTCATCGGCGGGCTCGGCATGGGCTTCACCCTGCGCGCTGCGCTCGCCGCCTTTGCGGCCGAAGCAAGGATCGAAGTCGTCGAACTGGTGCCGGCGGTCGTGCGCTGGGCGCGCGGCCCGATGGCAGGGCTTTACGCAGGCAGCCTCGACGATCCGCGCGTGACGATTACCGAAGAGGACGTCGCCAAGGTCATCGGCAAGGCCCGCGCCGCCTATGACGCCATCCTGCTCGACGTCGACAACGGTCCCGAAGGGCTCACGGTCGAAGCCAATGACGCGCTCTATTCGCATCGCGGCCTCGCTGCCGCCGGCGCTGCACTGAAGCCCGACGGCATCCTTGCCGTCTGGTCGCAAGGGCCGGACGCGCGCTTTTCGGCGCGCCTCAAGCAGTCCGGCTTCGCCGTCGAGGACATGCGGGTGCGCGCCAGCCGCTCGAAGCGCGGCGCCCGCCACGTCATCTGGCTCGCGAGGCGAGGCTAGGCCTGCGCCAACTGGCTGCGGTGCGCCCATCCGGTCATCCGCATCTCCACCCACGCCATGACGGCATACATCGCGATGCCCTCGATCGCGAGCATGATGAGCCCGGCCCAGACCAGCGGGACGTTGAACTGCGACTGGGCGGCCAGCATCATGTGGCCGAGGCCGGAATTCGCCGCCACCGTCTCGGCGATCACCGATCCGACGAAAGCCAGCGTGATCGCGATCTTCAAGGACCCGAAGAAATAGGGCATCGAGCGCGGGATGCCGACCTTCAGCATGATGTCCATCTTCTTGGCGCCGAGGGCACGCAGCACGTCCTCCATCTCCGGCTCGATGGTGGCAAGCCCGGTCGCGACATTCACCACGATCGGGAAGAAGGCGATGAGGAAGGCGGTGAGCACCGCCGGAACGGTGCCGATGCCGAACCAGATGACGAGGATCGGCACCACCGCGACCTTGGGAATGGCGTTGAAACCGATCATCAGCGGATAGAGCCCGGCATAGATGAAGCGCGACCAGCCGATGGCGATGCCGAGCCCGAGGCCGAACACCACGGCGAGGATGAAGCCGACAGTCGTCGTGTAGAGCGTTTGCAGCGAATTCTTCCAGATCGCCGGCCAGAACTGGATGATGGCTTCGAGGATGCGCGTCGGCGCCGGCAGGATGAATTGCGGGATCGCGAAGGCGCGGACGACGAGTTCCCACACGATGAACAGCGCGGCGGTGTAGAGCCAGGGCGCGAGCTTGATCCAGTTGATCTTGGAGGTGCTCATGCCGCCTTCCTCGCATCGGCGATGTTGCCGCGCAGTTCATGGACGACATCGTTGAAATCGGCCTGATAAAGCAGTTCAAGATCGCGCGGCCGCGCGAACGGCACCGTCCGCTCCTTGGTGATGCGGCCGGGCCGTGCGCTCATGACGAAGATGCGGTCGGCGAGAAACGTCGCCTCGCGCAGATCATGCGTGACGAGCACGATGGTCACGCCCTGCGCCGCGTGCAGATCGCGAATGACGCACCACAACTCCTCGCGCGTGAAACTGTCGAGCGCCCCAAACGGCTCGTCGAGCATCAACAATTCCGGCTCATGGATCAGCGCGCGGCAAAGGTTCGCGCGCTGCTGCATCCCTCCGGACAACTGCCAGGGGAACTTCTCGCCGAAGCCCTTGAGGCCGACCGTCTCGAGAAGCTTTTCCGCCTTCGCGACATATTCCGCCTTGTTGCGGCGCAGGCGCCTGCGGTGCCGGTCGACCACTTCGAGCGGCAGGAGGACGTTGTCGAGCGTGGTGCGCCAGGGCAGCATGGTCGGGTTCTGGAACGCCATGCCGACGATCGAAACCGGCTTGGTCACCCGCGCTCCGGCGACGGTCACATCTCCGCCCTGCGGAATGTAGAGGCCGGTGACGAGCTTCATCAGCGTGGACTTGCCACAGCCCGACGGCCCGACGACGGCCGCGAACTCGCCCTTGGCGATGTCGAGCGTCAGCCCCTCGACGGCGAGCAGGCCGTCAGCGCCGCCATAGCGCATGTCGACGTCCTTGATGGTGACGAGTGGTTGGGTCATGGGAATGCCGGCCAAGTCGAGGCACCCCCTCTCAAAGGGGGTGCTGGTTCATATGGGAAGGTGGACGCCGCTACGGCAGCATCCGCTCTTCCTTGGCGGGCAGGAACGAAGCGTCGAAGACGGCGGCGCCGTCGACATTGCCCTTCAGCCCCATCGAGACCTTCAGATATTCGATCGACTGCGCGAGCTTGGCGTCGTCGACGCCGCCAAAGCCGTTTTCCTGCACATAGGCGGTGTTGATGTTGAGCTCGTTCGCCATTTCGAGCCGTTCGAGCTCGATTTCCTGCGTCAGGATTTCGTTGCGCTCCATGACGGCTGCAATGCCTGCTGCCGGATCGGCGACGGCGTCCGCGAAGCCCCTGGCGAGCGCGCGAAGGAAGCCCTTTACGGCATCCGGATTCTCGGCGGCGAAGTCGGTGTTGACCATGATCGAGTTGCCGTAGAGGTCGAGACCGTTTTCGGCCATCAGGATCATCGAGATGTCGTCTTCCGCGACGCCTTGAGCCTTGAGATTGAGCACCGAGGAGAAGGCGAAGCCGAAGATGCCGTCGACTTGGCCCTGCGCCAGCATCGGTTCGCGCACGGGGAAGCCGACGCTTTCGATCGTGACCGTACTTTCGTCGATTCCGGCGGCCTCGATGAAGGCCGGCCATTGCGCGAAGGCTCCGTCCGGCGGCGGCGCGCCGAGCTTCTTGCCCTCGACCGATTTCGGGTCTTCCGTAATGCCTTGGCTCTTGCGCCCGATGATGGCAAAGGGCGGCCGCTCATAGACGACCATCACCGCCTTGACCTTTTGCGCCGGGTCCTCGTCGAGGAACTTGATCAGCGAGTTGATGTCGCCGAAGCCCATCTGGTAGGTGCCCGTCGCGACCCGCGGGATCGCTTCCACCGATCCATTGCCCGAATCGATGGTGACGTTGAGCCCTTCGGCCTCGAAGTGCCCGTTATCCTGCGCGAGGAAGAAACCGGCGGCCGGGCCTTCGAACTTCCAGTCGAGCGTGAAGTTGATGTCGGTGGCCTGTGCGGCAGCAGGCAGTATGGCGGCGAGACCGCCCAGCATGGTCGCCGCAGCAAGCGTGAACAAAGGTCTTGTTATCATTGTCGGAACCCCTCTGGCGCCTTTTTGTCTGATGACGCATCAAAGCGCCGGGGCACGGGCTTTGCAAGCGGCTTTTGCACAAGTCTTGATCAAAATTGTGCATTGCACAGCGTCTGCGCATGACCGATGCGGGCGCTTCTCAAGAGGATGCGGCGTCTATAGCCTGCTTTATCGCGCAGGAGCACGTCGCATGGCATTCACAACCAACTTCACCCACTCTTCTCCCACTGGCGCGACCCTGAACGTGCATTTTCGCGAGGCCGAGGACAAGCCGCGTGGCGTCATCCAGATCAACCACGGCATGGCCGAACATGCCGCCCGATATGAGCGCTTCGCCGACGCCATGGCCGCGCAAGGCTTCCACGCCTACGCGCACGATCATCGCGGCCACGGCCATACCGCCGCGCCCGATGCGCCGCTCGGTCATTTCGGAACCGAACCGGCGCACGGCAAGGTGTTGGGCGATGTCGACGCGATCCACGACCTGATCGCGCGAAACCATCCGGGCCTGCCGGTCGTCCTGTTCGGTCACTCCATGGGCGGCCTGATCGCGCTCAATTACCTGATGCAGCATTCCTCGCGCGTCGTGGCGGCAGCGATCTTCAACGCGAATTTTTCCGGCGGCGCGCCCGGCCGCGCGGCCCAGGCCATCCTCGCCTGGGAACGGTTTCGCCTCGGCTCCGACGTGCCCTCGCGCATCCTGCCGAAGCTCACCTTCCAGACGTGGGGCAAGCAGGTGCCGGATGCGAAGACCGCCTTCGACTGGCTGTCGCGCGACGATGCGGAAGTGGCGAAATATATCGACGACCCGCTTTGCGGGTTCGACGTGTCGGTCGCGACATGGCGCACGGTGTTCGATTTCGTCTTTCGCGGCGCCGACGACCGCAACTTCACCATCATCCCGCGCGACCTGCCGATCCTGCTCGTCGGCGGCGAGAGGGACCCGGCGACGAATGGCGGCAAGGCGGTCGAAAAGCTTGGCGCCCGGATGCGGACCATGGGCTTTTCGAATCTGCAATCAACGATTTACGCCGAGACGCGCCACGAATCCCTGAACGAGTTGAATCGCGACATCATCACTGCCGACTTCTCCGAATGGGCAAAACGCGCGGTGGCCTGATCCAAGCCGGGTTCCGTGGCCTCGTTCCGTCTGCTAGGCAGGCTGCGAAAAGGGAGCTTTACGCAAAATCCATGTCCCAGCCGCCGCTCAAGGGCGTTCGCGTCATCGAACTCGCCCGCATTCTCGCCGGACCTTGGGCCGGCCAGGTGCTCGCCGATCTCGGCGCCGACGTCATCAAGATCGAGAACCCGGACGGCGGCGACGACACGCGCAAATGGGGCCCGCCCTTCGTCATGGGCCATGACGGCGCCAATCTGTCGGCCGCCTACTACCACTCGACCAATCGCGGCAAGCGCTCGGTCGCGATCGACTTTTCGATGCCGGAAGGAGCCGAACAGGTTCGCAAGCTGGTCGCCACCGCCGACGTGATGATCGAGAATTTCAAGCTCGGCGGCCTGAAGAAATACGGCCTCGACTATGAGAGCCTGAAGGCGGTCAATCCGCGCCTCGTCTATTGCTCGATCACCGGCTTCGGACAGGACGGACCCTATGCGCCGCGCGCCGGCTACGACTTCATCATCCAGGGCATGTCCGGCATGATGTCGATCACCGGCGAGCCGGGCCGTGAGCCGCAAAAGGCCGGCGTCGCCATCTCGGACATCTTCACCGGGCTCTATTCGGTCATCGCCATCCAGGCCGCCTTGCGCCACGCCGAGACGACGGGCGAAGGCCAGCATATCGACATGGCGCTGTTAGACACGCAGGTCTCGGTGCTCGGCAACCAGAACCTGAACTATCTCGTCTCGGACAACGCGCCCAAACAGATGGGCAATGCCCATATGAACATCGCGCCCTATGAGGTGCTGCCCTGCAAGGACGGCCACTTCATCCTCGCCGCCGGCAATGACGGCCAGTTCCAGCGCTTCTGCAAGGTCGTCGGGCTCGATCGTCTCGCGACCGACCCGGACTTCGCCACCAACCCGGCCCGCGTCGTCAATCGCGACCGCCTGCGCGCGAGGATGATCGAGACGCTTGCGACGTGGACCCGCGCCGACCTGCTGCCGAGGCTCGACGCGGCCGCCGTGCCGGCAAGCCCGATCAACAACATCGCCGAAAGCTTCGCCGATCCGCAGACCGTCGCGCGCGGAATGCGCATGGACCTCGACGACGGCCACGGCAACATGCTGCCATCGGTACGCGCGCCGATGCTGATGTCGGTCACATCGCTGGAATATGAACGCCCCTCGCCGCGGCTTGGCGAGCATACGGAAGAAATCCTGAAGGAAATCGAGGAGAACGCGCGATGAGGACCGGCGGACAACTGATCGTCGATACGCTCGAGGCCAACGGCGTCGATCGGATCTATTCGGTGCCCGGCGAAAGCTATCTCGCCGTTCTCGACGCGCTGCACGATTCGAAGATCGAGAACATCGTCTGCCGGCAGGAAGGCGGCGCGGCGATGATGGCCGATTGCGAAGGCCGGCTGACAGGCCGGCCCGGCATCTGCTTTGTCACGCGCGGCCCCGGCGCGACAAATGCGTCGGCCGGCATCCACATCGCGGTACAGGATTCCAACCCGATGATCCTGTTCGTCGGTCAGATCGCGCGCGGCATCAAGGAACGCGAAGCCTTCCAGGAGGTCGACTACAAGGCGTTCTACGGCTCGATGGCCAAATGGGTCGTCGAGATCGATGACGCGGCCCGCATTCCCGAACTCGTCACCCGCGCCTTCGCGGTCGCGACCTCCGGCCGGCCAGGTCCCGTCGTCGTTGCGTTGCCGGAAGACATGCTGACCGACGAGGTGGAAACGCCGAAACCGCTCGCTTACACGCCGGTCGAGACGCGTCCCGGCCAGCCGGAGATGGACCGTCTCGTTGAACTTCTCGATGGCGCCGAACGGCCGTTCCTGGTTCTCGGCGGAACGCGCTGGACGGAAGAAGCGGTCAAACAGGTCTGCGCCGCCATATCGCGGTGGAAGCTACCGGTCGGCTGTTCCTTCCGCCGCCAGACGCTCTGCGACCAGTTGCACGAATGCTATGCCGGCGATATCGGCATCGGCGCCAATCCCAAGCTTGCCGGCTATATCAAGAACAGCGACCTCGTGATCCTGCTGGGCTGCCGTTTCGGCGAGATGCCGTCGGCCGACTACACGCTCCTGAAGAGCCCCTATCCCGACCAGAAGCTCGTCCACATCTTCCCCGACCCGGAAGAGCTCGGCCGCGTCTTCCGGCCGAAACTGGCGATCAACGCCTCGAACACCGCCTTCGCCGAAGCCTTTTCGACAACCGCACCGAAAACCTCGCCCATCTGGGCGAACCGCACCGAAGAATTGCACCAGAGCTATCTCGACTGGTCGACGCCGCCGACCGACGGCCCCGGCGCCGTCAAGATGGGGCCGATCATGGCGTGGCTGGAGAACAACCTGCCCGAAGACGTCATCGTCACGAATGGCGCGGGCAATTTCGCGACCTGGATGCACCGCTTCCACCGCTATCGCCGCTTCAACGGCCAGGCCGCGCCGACTTCGGGCTCGATGGGCTATGGCGTGCCGGGAGGCGTCGCGGCCAAGCGCCTTTTCCCCGAACGCGAGGTCGTGGTGTGGGCCGGCGATGGCGATTTCCTGATGAACGGACAGGAATTCGCGACCGCGATCCAGTATGAATTGCCGATCATCGTCGTCATCTTGAACAACGGCATCTTCGGTACGATCCGGATGCATCAGGAACGCGACTATCCCGGCCGCGTGTCCGGCACGACCATTCGCAACCCGGATTTCGCGGCCCTCGCGCGCGCCTATGGCGGCCATGGCGAGATCGTCGCGAAGACGGACGAATTCGCGGACGCCTTCCTGCGCGCGCGCGAAAGCGGCAAACCGTCGATCATCGAAGTCCGGCTCGATCCGGAAGCGATCACGCCGACGAAGACGCTGACGCAGATCCGGAACGGGCGCTAGCAAACATCGGAATTCGCTGCCATTATATAGGTGCAAACTATTCAGGAGCCCTGATTTGCGCAGGATACCATCGACATCCAGTTGTTGGGCAAGCAGTTGCAGGGTCTGATCGAAGAGACGCGGCATCTGCGCAAGGAAGTCTCCGACGTCCGGTCACTGACGCTTCAAACCTATGAGTTTACGAAGCGCGTCGAAAGACGAAATGCCGAACTCAAGGACGATCTGGAGATCACCATCAAGATGGAACTGGGTGGTGGGCTCAGCAATCTTCAAGCTGCCATCGAGGGGTCGCTTGCCAGGATCGAAGGCCGCTTTCAAGGTCTTGAGGAGCGCGTTTCGATTATCGAACGATCTCCCAAAGCTCCATAGCGCCTCAAACCGCGTCGAAATCCAGCACCAGTTTCTTCGAGGTCGGGCGCGTCTGGCAGGCGAGCGTGAAGCCTGCCTCGATCTCCCAGGGTTGCAGCGAATAGTTGACGGCCATCTCCGCTTCGCCTTCCACCACCCGGCAGCGGCAGGTGCAGCACATGCCGTTGGCGCAGGAATAGGGAAGTTCGAGCCCCTTGCGATGCGCGGCGTCGAGCACGGTCGCGTCCTGATCGATCATGTCGAAGGACCGCCGCACGCCGTCGACGACGACTTCGATGGCGATGCCGTCCTGCGCGGCCTTTTCGGCCTCGGCCGAGCGCGGACGCGGCTTCGGCGCGTCCCCGGAGGGCGTGAAACGCTCGAACCGCACCTTGTCGGCATCGACGCCGAGCGCCGTCAGTTCCGCCGAGACGCTGTCGATCATCTCGCCGGGACCGCACAGGAAAATGCCGTCCGCCGCCAGCGGGTCGATCGCGCCGCGCGCGGCAAGTTCGCGAATGCGCGCCCCGTCGATGCGCCCGTTCAGGAGCGCAACGTCCTGCGTCTCGCGCGAGAGGACATGGATGAGGCTGAAGCGGCGCATGTGCGCGTCCTTCAAATCCTCCAGTTCCTCCAAAAACATGATCTGGTCGGAAGCGCGGTTGCCGTAGATCAGCGTGACGGTGCTTTCCGGCTCGTGGCCGAGCACGGTGCGCGCGATCGACAGCATCGGCGTGATGCCGGAGCCGGCCGCGATCAGGATATAGTCGTGCCGTTCGCCGACGAGCGAGGTGAACCGGCCTTCCGGCGGCATGACGCGGATGACGTCGCCGATGGAAAGCGTTTCGTTGACGAAGGAGGAAAAGCGTCCGTCCGCGACGCGCTTGACGCCGACACGCAGATGCGGATCGCCCGGCGCCGAGCAGATCGAATAGGACCGCCGCGCCTCCTTGCCGTCGATATCCGTCGCAAGCGTCAAATACTGGCCCGGCTTGAAGGCGAAGATGTCGCGCAGATCGTCAGGCACATCGAAGGCGACGGCGACGGAATCGGGCGTCTGGCGCTCGATCCCGGAAACCTTCAATTCGTGAAAACGCGGCGCCATCAAAACCTCAGATGCATTTGAAATAGTCGAACGGTTCGCGGCACGATGTGCAGCGATAAAGCGCCTTGCAGGCCGTCGAGCCGAATTCGGACACCCGCTCGGTGTCGCTCGATCCGCATTGCGGACAGGCCACGATCGTCTCGCCGAAAAGCGACCGGATCGAGTTGGAGCCACTGACCGGCGGCGCGATGCCGTAGGCGCGCAGCTTCTCGCGGCCTTCCGCGGTGATCCAGTCGGTCGTCCAGGCCGGCGAGATCACCCGCTCCACCTTCGCGTCGAACCCCGCATCGCGCAGAGCCATCTCGACGGCGAGTTCGATCGCCAGCACCGCCGGGCAACCCGAATAGGTCGGGGTGACTTTCGCCACCGCTACGCCATCGATGATTTCCACCGAGCGCAGGATGCCGAGATCGGCGACGGTCACGCAGGGAACTTCGGGGTCGAGCACGGCGGCGGCGGCGGCGTAGGCGCGCCGCTGGTCAAGGGTGGTGTCGACAGCAAGCATCGCGCTTACCACACCGCCCCCGGAAACGTCCGCTGCATGTATTGCAGGTCGGCGAGCAGATAACCCATCGCCTCGCCATGCCGTCCGTCGCGCCCGCCGCGTTGGGCAAACGGCGCCGCCGGCATTTCGAGGAAGGCTTCCGAGAAGATGGTCGCAATCGTCCGGTCGAAGGATTGACGCAAGACGGCCGGGTCCGGCGCGATGCCGGCATCGACCATCGCCCGCACGATTTCGTCGGCATCGAACAACTCGTCGACATAGGGCGCGAGGTCCTCGACGGCCTGCTTCATGCGCGCCGCACTTTCTTCCGTGCCGTCGCCGAGCCGGATCACCCACTCGCCCGCATGGCGGATGTGGTAGGCGACCTCCTTGACGGCCTTGGCCGCAATGCCGGCCAACCTCTCGTCCTTCGATGCCGTCATGGCGCGCCACACCGGCTCCATGAAGGCGGCGAAGGTGAGCTGGCGCAGCATGGTGTGGGCGAAGTCGCCGTTCGGCCGCTCGACCATCAGACAGTTGGTGTATTCACGCTCGCGCCGCAGATACGCGAAATCGTCTTCCGTACGGCCCTTGCCTTCGGTCTCCGCGGCATACTGGTAGAGCGCGCGCGCTTGGCCGATCAGGTCCAGCGCCATGTTGGGCATGGCAAGGTCTTCCTCCAGCATCGGCGCATGGCCGCACCATTCCGAGAGGCGATGGCCGAGGATCAGATGGTCGTCCGCAAGACGAACGACGAAGGCGAGAAGCGCATCCTTCGCCATCACATATGCCCCACTTCGTCGGGGATCTTGTAGAAGGTCGGATGACGATAGACCTTGGAGGCCGCCGGCTCGAAATTCTCGTCCTTGTGCTCGGGATCGGAGGCGGTGATCGCCGCCGAAGGCACGACCCAGATCGAGACGCCCTCGCCGCGCCGCGTATAGACGTCGCGCGCAGCATTCAGCGCCATCACCTCGTCGGCCGCGTGAACCGAGCCGCAATGCTTGTGCGACAGGCCGTTGCGCGGCCGGATGAAGACTTCCCAGAGCGGAATTTCGTTCTTCGCCATGTCTCTCACTCCGCCGCGATCTTCGCCGCCGCGCGGCGGGACTTGCGCTTTTCTGCGTGCGCGAGCGCGGCTTCTCGCACCCATTCGCCTTCGTCCCAGGCCTTGCGGCGGGCTTCGATGCGCTCCTTGTTCATCGGTCCGCCGCCCTTGACCACGCGCCAGAACTCGTCCCAGTCGATCGCACCGAAATCGTAATGCCCACGCTCCTCGTTCCATTTGAGATCCGGATCGGGCAGCGTCAGGCCGATGAACTGCGCCTGCGGCACGGTGGAATCGACGAATTGCTGGCGCAGCTCGTCATTGGTGAAGCGCTTGATCTTCCAGGCCATCGACTGGTCGCCATGCTGGCTGTCACCGTCATGCGGGCCGAACATCATCAGCGACGGCCACCACCAGCGGTTCAGCGCGTCCTGCGCCAGTTCCTTCTGCTCGGGCGTGCCCTGGGCCAGCGTCATCATGATCTCGTAGCCCTGGCGCTGGTGGAAGCTCTCTTCCTTGCACACGCGGATCATGGCGCGCGCGTAAGGACCGTAGGAGCAGCGGCAGAGCGGGATCTGGTTCATGATCGCCGCGCCGTCGACCAGCCATCCGATCGCACCGATATCGGCCCAGGTCAGCGTCGGATAGTTGAAGATCGACGAATATTTCGCCTTTCCCGACAGAAGTTCCTCGGTCATCTGCTCGCGGCTGACGCCCAGCGTCTCGGCGGCGGAATAGAGATAAAGGCCGTGTCCGCCCTCGTCCTGCACCTTGGCGAGCAGCGCCGCCTTGCGCTTCAGCGACGGAGCGCGGGTGATCCAGTTGCCCTCCGGCAGCATCCCGACGATCTCGGAATGGGCGTGCTGGCCGATCTGGCGGATCAGCGTGCGCCGGTAGCCCTCCGGCATCGGATCGTTGGGTTCGATCTTTTCCTCGGCGTCGATGCGCGCCTGGAAGGCGGCGAGGAAGGCTTCGTCCTCGGTCGTCTCGGTTTTCGCCCCGATCAGGCCCTGGCTGTACATGGCAAATCCTCCGTGATCGGATACGATCCGATTTCCGATGTGTAACAAAAAATCGGCATGACGGCAAGTTTTCGTAACACATTTTCCAGGAGCGGCAATGACGGCATTCGGCATCGAGGAAGCGGAGCATCTGATGCGCACGATGTTCGCGCCGTGGGTGGGCGAACTGAACCTGAAGGCAATTGCCTTCGACGCGACGGGCGGCGACTTCCTGATGCCCGCCAACCCCCGCCTCGTCCATGGCGGCGGCGTCATCTGCGGCCAGGCCACGGCCTCGGCCGCCGATACGGTCGCGGTCATGGCGCTTTCGGCGCTTAACGGCAGGTTTCGACTTTGCACGACGGTCGATCTGACGACGCACTTCATCCGGCCGCTGAAACCCGGCGACGTCGACATCCGCGTCGACGTGCTCTCGAACGGCAAGCGGATGGCCTATGTCCGGATCGAGATGCGCGCCGGCGGCGATGCCCGCATCGCTATCAGCGCCACCGGGTCCTTCGCCTATATGGCGGATTGATCGGCGCGTTCGATGAAGCAGGCGGCATCGAGTTCCGCGAAGAGCGCACGCGTATCGCGCGAGATGCGCGCGGCCGGCTCGTCCGGAAACGCCTGACACAAGATCGTCTCGGCCTCGCGCGCCGAAATCGGTTCCGCAAGCAGGTTCCAGATGCCGGTGCCGATCGCATTGAGGTGGTAGATTCCCGCGCCATTCGCATCGGCAAGGAAAAGGTCCCCCTCGACCTGACGCAACTCGATGCCGTCAGCCTGCCGGAACGGGCGATCCGCGCTGAAGCCGTCTGCGGGGTCGCCCGGCATCGCCTCCGTCGCCGCGGCCCGGTAGACGCTGAGATCGTCGGTCGCGATCGGCCATCGCCGGAAGCGGCTTTCCAGAAGCGAAACCGCATCTTCCAGATCGCTGTAGGTGAGCTTGAGGCACGGTAGCCGTGCGACGAGCGCGTGCAGCCGGTCGAGAAGCCGGGCCGCCTCGTCGTCGCCTGTGAAATTCTGGCGGATCAACGTCTGTAGAGCCTCGCTGTCGGTGGCCCGCGAAAAGCGCGCTTGTGTCTCATTCTGTCGGTCGAGAAGCACGACTGCGCCGATTTCGCGTGACGTCCCGCGCGGTGCAAGAGCGCCGCAATCTGCGTCGAGATAAAGATATCGCCCGTCCGACGCAGCCGTATTGTCGGCCACGAACCGGCCGAAGGAGGCGCTGGCGCCTGCCGGCAGCGGCAAGCGCAGGCGCGGCGCGATGCCGAGCGCGATTCCCCGCCGGTCGTCGTCGCTCAAGGGCAGGATGTCGTCTCCAAACAAGGTACGGCCGCCGCTCGCGAGCCGCGCCGTCAGCGTGCTCTTTCCAGCGTGGGACTGGCTGGGAAAGATGACCAGCCGCCCGCCGAACTCCACCGCCCCGCAATGCAGCCAGAGCCGGTTCGGCGTCTCCTCGATGGCTGCGTCCGCAACATCGACGATCAGTCCGCAAACCGCCTCGACGGCGCTTGCCGCAACCGGCGCGCGGCCCGGCGATTCCAACAGATATCGGCCATCGGCCGGCACGACGCGGCTGACCGGCTCGCCGGACGTCACCTCCGTCACCGGCCAGTCGAACGCAGCGGCCCGCAAGGCCTGCCGGAATTCGGCGGCAGCGGGTATATCGACGACGATTCCGGTCTCTTCGAAGCGGATGAGCATCACGACCTCGATAAAAAGGCCGGCGCCAGGCCGGCCTTTTTATCCGTTATCGGCTGAAGGAGCGGCGCGAGAAACTGCGCCGCGAAAAGCTGCGACGGTCGCCGCGGATCGGACGGCGGGGGCGGCCGCGTCCGCTGAAGCTCGACGCCTTGGCCTCGCCGATCTGGAGCAGGACCGGCGCTGCATAGATGGCGCCTGCGGCAAGCCCGAGCTTCGCCAGCATAGCGCGCCGTGAAACCTTCTTTGTCGTATCGGTCATGAGGTGTTCCTCTCGTTCTTTCGTCCCTTTGACGTGAGAGTAACGGCACGCATCCCGATCTATTCCATAAAGATTTCGTCAGAAGCTTAGCCACCGGCCGGAATGACCGGTGCGGCGCCGGTCGCATTGCAGATATCGGGCGCCTGGACGAGGCCCCAGCCGAAGGTCGCATCGCGCCCCGGCTCGCCAAGATCGACCACGCCTTCAGCAAGCGCTTCGATCAGGTCACCCGACGGCGCGTCGGGCGAGGATGCGCGCCCCGCCGCCAATGCCGCCGAGACGAAGGGCGCTGCATAGGAGGTGCCCGAGCGATACCGTCCGCCGCTGACGGAGGCAGCGGTCCAGAGCTGGACGCCGGGCGCTGCGAAATCGACATGATCGCCTGCATTGGCGCGGCGATAGACCCGGCTCTGGCTGTCGACGGCCGTCACCGCCACCACGCCCTCATAGGCCGCGGGGAAGAGCGGATCGGCATTCGGCCCCGCATTGCCGGCGGCAGCGACGAGGATCATGTCCCTGGCGAGCGCCGCATCGACGATGCCCTTCAGGACCGCATTGTCCGGGCCGGTGAAGCTCAGATTGACGACGCGAAGATCGCGCGTGACCATCTCGTCGAGCGCGCGCACGACATCGAACGTATCGGCCGCGTCATTGCCGCTCGCATCCTTGTGGAACGCCTCGGCGGCGACGATTCGCGCACCGGACAGAAGGCCGGGGGTGCGTGTGTCCGCCTGGCCCGCCATCAGGATCGCGACGGCCGTTCCGTGGACCGCCCCGCCCGCCTGGCGCCCCTCGGCGATGACCGGGAACGCCTCGATCTCGACATCGGCGAGCGCGGCGTGATCGCGGTTGACGGTCGTGTCGATCATGCCGATCACCGTGTCGGCCGGGCACCCATGCGCGGCGCTCTTCCAGCCGATGAGGTCGAACGCGGCGCAGCTCTCTTCGCCGCAGGGCATCTCCTCGGGCCGGTAGATCGCATTGATGTCGAAGAGCGCGGTCGGCACCAGCCCCGCGATCTGCTGGCGCGCCTGTTCGATGGTGAGGTTGGCGGGCACGACGAAGCGCGCGATTTCGGAAGCGGTCGCGGCAATGCTCGCCTGCGAGAGAAGGTCGTAGCCTTCCGCCGAGATGGCGGCGATGGCGGCGGCATCCGGCGCGCTGACGATGATTTCGGGACGTGGCGGCGGCGATGGCGCGGCGCGGCGGACCGGCCTTGCACGGCGAACCGACCCGCTGAAGGAAACGGAGGATGCATTGGCTCGTCCAAGCGACATCAGGACCGGCGCCGAATAGACGACGCCGGCAGCAAGGCCCAGGCGCATCAGCATCCGTCGGCGGCTGGGGTCGAATTCGGTCTCGGACATGGCTGCGCTCCCAGGGCTTACGGCCCGCAAACGGATATAGCGCAACTTTATTCCCGCGTCAGGACACGAGGTCTTGAGGTTCCGACAGTGAAGCGCCGCCCGCAAAGCGCTGCGGCCCATGCGGCGACGGCAGACCGGCATCGTCGAGCCAGTCTTCGCTCGGCGCGTAGAGCGCGCCGTAGATTTGCCGGACCCTTGCCCGCGCGTCCTCGCCGGGCCAGTCTGCCGGAAGCAGGTCGATCGGCAGGCCGGGATCGCGCAGGACGATGCGCCGCCAGTTGTGGATGGCAAGGATGCGCGCCGCCATCGCATCGAGACCCGAAAGCCGCGCGCCGCCTTCAAGCGCGGCTTGCAGCGGCGTCAGTGTCGCGATCAGCGTGCGATAGGCTTCGGCGATCTCGCGCGAGGGCCAGAGTTCATGAAACGCTTCGGGGTGTTCGGCGCTTTCGCCATGCACGATCAGCGCGCCCGCGAGCGCATGGTCGAGCCGGACCGCGCCTTCGGTTTCGGGCCGCAGATAGACGCCGCCATTGATCCGCACGAAGCCGAGCCCCGTCGCGTCGGCCAGGATATCCGTCTCGCCATTGGGCGGCGCGATCGCCACCGTCCAGGCGCCGTTCCAGGCCGGCGGTCCCTTGGAATAGATGCGCCGGGTGGCCAGGTCGAATGCGTGCCGGCCTTCCTCGGCAAGCCGGTAGTGCGAGTTCCGCCCTTCCCGCTCGCGGATCACCCAATGGTCTGAGGCAAGGCGCGACATGGCGGTGCGCAGCGCGCCGGGCTCGATGCGCAGCCGGCCCATCACGTCCTGCAGCACGCCGAGCGGCACCTGCCCGCCGCGCGGAACCACCGCATCGCCGAACATGGTGATGACGAGCGACCAGACCCGCAGCCGGCCCTTGGAATGGAGCCGGTCGATCAGGCTTTCGAGCGCCTTTTGCGCGGGATTGTGATGCACGACCATCCGTTCGCATTCGCATGACGGTGCGCCGCCTGCAAGGATGTCAGAGCGATTTGACGCCCCCGACGAGAATCTGCGTGGCAAGCCTTGCATAGTCGGCGCGGCTGACCGGCCCGCCCTCGCGGAACCACATATAGAACCAGTTGAGCATCCCGAAGAGGCTCATCGTCACCGGCTTGATCAAGGGGCGGTCGTCGAAGATCGCCGGGTGAAGCGCGCGGATCGCGTCGGCGAAGATCGCCACGAGTTCGCGTTCGAGCGCCTTCAGCCGCTCCTGATCCTGCGCCGGCAGGAGCCGCAGCCCCGCGATCTGAACCTTGTGCTCGGCATCGGCGTCCCGATAGGCTTCCAGAAGCGCGGCGACCAGCGCCTCCAGCCGGATTTCGGGGGCAATCGCGCTGTCATCCGCCTCGGTGACGGCCACGACGAGGGCTTCCAGATGGCTCTCGATGATGTCGAAAAGCAGCGCCTCCTTCGAGGCGTAGTAATGATACAGCAGCGCCTTGGAGACCCCGCATTCGGCGGCGAGTTGCGCCATCGACGCACGGTCGTATCCGTCGCGCGCAAAGACGATCGCCGCGCGGTGCAGCATCGCCTGGCGCTTGTCGTCATAGTCGCTGGCGCGGGTCCGCGCCATCAGCTCTTCGGCCTGTTGTCGACGATGCGCTGCGCCTTGCCCTGGCTGCGCGCGATCGTCTCCGGCGCGCCGACATCGACGCGAACCGTCACCCCTACGATGTCCTTGATCAGGTCGCGCAGGCCCGCCGCGCTCGCCTCGCGCACCGCGTCCGAGGCTTCTCCCGCCGTCGCCTCGACATGGACGACCATTTCGTCCATCCGCCCCTCGCGCACCAGTTCGACCTGGAAATGCGGGCTGAGGCCGGGAACCTTCAAAATCTGCTCCTCGATCTGCGTCGGAAAGACGTTGACCCCGCGCAGGATCATCATGTCGTCCGAGCGTCCGGTGATCTTTTCCATCCGCCGCATCGAGCGGGCCGTGCCCGGCAGAAGCCGCGTCAGGTCGCGCGTGCGGTAGCGGATGATCGGGAAGGCTTCCTTGGTGAGCGAGGTGAAGACGAGTTCGCCCTTCTCGCCGTCGGCGACCGGCTGGCCGGTCTCGGGATCGATGATCTCGGGATAGAAATGATCCTCCCATATATGCAGCCCGTCCTTGGTCTCCACGCACTCGTTGGCAACGCCCGGCCCCATCACCTCGGACAGCCCGTAAATGTCGACGGCGTGCATGTCGAACGCCTCCTCGATCTCCGAGCGCATCGCGTTGGTCCAAGGCTCCGCGCCGAAAATGCCGACCTGCAACGGGCTTTTCCGCGGATCGAGGCCCTGCGCGCGATATTCGTCGAGGATGGAAAGCATGTAGGAGGGCGTGACCATTATCGTCGACGCCTTGAAATCCTCGATCAGAGTCACCTGCCGCGCGGTCATGCCGCCCGAAACCGGAACCACCGTGCAGCCCAGACGCTCGGCCCCGTAATGCGCGCCGAGCCCGCCGGTGAAGAGACCGTAGCCATAGGCGATGTGGACGATGTCGCCCGGCCGCGTGCCCGACGCGCGCATCGAGCGCGCCACGCATTCGGCCCAGATTTCGAGGTCGTTCTTCGTATAGCCGACGACCGTCGGTTTTCCGGTCGTGCCCGACGAGGCATGGATGCGCGCCACCTTCTCGCGGGGCACGGCGAACATGCCGAACGGGTAGTTCGCGCGGAGATCGGTTTTCACCGTGAAGGGGAATTTCGCAAGATCGGCGAGGTCGTTCAGATCATAAGGATGAACGCCCGCCGCATCGAAGCTGGTCTTGTAGAACGGCACGTTGTCATAGGCGTGCTTGAGCGACCATTTCAGCCGGTTGAGTTGAAGCGCGCCGATCTCGTCGCGCGAGGCGATCTCGATCGGGTCGAGATCCTCGCGCCGTGGCGTCAGATCCTTCATCGTCCGTCCTCCCCGAAATGCCGGCCCTCGATGGCGCGCGACGCGCCGCGAAATTCTGCGATCACCTCGCCCGCCTCGTCGGTGACGCGCACGTCATAGAGCCCGCTGCGTCCCGACCGCGTGACTTCCCTCGCCTTCGCCGTCAGCCGCGCGCCGAGCCTGCCCGGACGCAGGAAGCTGATCGCATTGTGCTGCGCGACGACAAGCTGATTGTAGGAATTGCAGGCGAAGGCGAAGGCGCTGTCGGCCAGCGTGAAGATGTAGCCGCCATGGCAGATGTCATGGCCGTTGGTGTGATGACGCTCGACGGTGAACGAGGTCGTCGCCGTCCCCGGCCCGACCGCATCGAGGCTCATGCCCAGCCATTTCGACGCGTCGTCGCGCGCCCACATTACCTCCGCGCTCTTGCGCGCGATTTCCTCAGGGCTCAGCGTCATCGTTCCTCCCGGCCTCTCCCGCGGCCATGCTGAAAGCTTGCATAAACCGGCCGGACGGTCAATAATACATCCGTCGATGCGGGAGGCATCGCGAGGAGGATCGATTGACAGTTGAGAATTCGCAAGCGTTCGCGCGCGACTCTGACCCAGCGCTGGCGCGCGATTTCGACATCGACGCGGTGACGAAATCCTTCGCCGACGACCCCTTCCCCACCTATCGCGCGCTTCTGGAGCACGCGCCGGTCAAACGCTTCACGGACGGCTCCGTCATGCTGTCGCGCTATGCCGACCTCGACCGCGTCTACCGCGACACGAAAGCGTTCTCGTCGGACAAGAAGGTCGAGTTCAAGCCGAAATTCGGCGACACCCCCCTCTACGAGCACCACACCACGAGCCTCGTCTTCAACGACCCGCCGCTCCACACGCGCGTGCGCAAGATCATGATGGGCGCGCTGACGCCGCGCGCCATCGCCGCGATGGAGCCCGGCCTGATCGCACTCGTCGACGGCCTTCTCGACGAGATGGCCGAAAAGGGCTCGGTCGATCTGATCGAGGATTTCGCCTCGGCCATTCCCGTCGAGGTGATCGGCAATCTGTTCGTCATGCCGCATGAGGAGCGCGGGCCGCTGCGCGACTGGTCGCTGGCGATCCTCGGCGCACTTGAGCCGACCTTGACGGCCGAACAGAAGGACTGGGGCAACCGGTCCGTCACAGAGTTCAAGGCCTATCTCGCCGACCTCGCCGCCCGCCGCCGTGCCAATCCGGGCGATCCCGCGACCGATGTCCTGACCCGCCTGATTGCGGGCAACGAAGGCGAGCAGCTATCGGACACCGAACTGCTGCAGAACTGCATCTTCATTTTGAATGCCGGCCACGAGACGACGACGAATCTCATTGGCAACGCGCTCTATGAACTCCTTGAATGGCCAGACGAAAAGGCCCGTCTCGAAGCCGATCCGTCGATGATCGACACCGCCATCGACGAGTTCCTGCGCTTCCAGTCGCCCAACCAGCTCGGCAACCGCGCGGCCGTCGAGGACGTGACCTTCGACGGCGAAACGATCTCCGCCGGCACCCGCATCCATCTGTGCATCGGCGCCGCCAACCGCGACCCGCGCCAGTACGACCAGCCCGACACGCTGGACCTCTCCCGTAAACCCAACCGCCACCTCGCCTTCGCCCAGGGCCCGCATCTGTGCGCCGGCTTTTCGCTCGCCCGCATGGAAGGCCGCATCGCGATTGCGCGTTTTTTGAAGCGGTTTCCGGGGTATCGGCTGGATGGCGAAGCCAGGCGGACGGGACGCGTCAGGTTCCGCGGGTTTTCGACGCTGCCGGCGCGGGTGAACTGAGATGTTCACACCAAGTCACCCCCCTCTGGCCTGTAATGAATCGGGAACGCAGCCATGACCCTCGCCCTCCAATCCTTCGCCGCCGGCCAATGGATCGCCCCCTCCGGCAAGATCGCGCAACTCAAGAGTGCCGTCACCGGCGAGACCATCGCCGAAATCGGCTCGGGCGATCTCGATTTCGCCGCCATGGCCAGTCATTGCCGAATGGTCGGCGGTCCCGCCTTGCGCGCACTCACCTTCCACCAGCGCGCCCATCTCCTGAAGGCCGTCGCGCAATATCTGAACGAACGCCGCGACGCGCTCTACGACCTCTCCTTTGAGACCGGCGCGACCAAGGCCGATTCGATGATCGACATCGACGGCGGCATCGCAACGATGTTCGTATATTCCTCGAAGGGCCGGCGCGAACTGCCTGACGACATGATCTATATCGACGGCGGCCTCGAACAGCTTTCGCGCGGCGGAAACTTCGTCGGCCAGCACGTCGCGACCTCTCTGCAAGGCGTCGCGCTTCACATCAACGCATTCAACTTCCCCGTCTGGGGAATGCTGGAAAAGCTGGCGCCAACGTTGCTCGCCGGCGTTCCGGCCATCGTCAAGCCCGCCTCGTCGACGGCCTGGCTCGCCGAGGCCGCCTTTCGCATGATCATTGAGTCCGGCATTCTGCCGGACGGCGCGGTGCAGTTCATCGCCGGCTCGACCGGCGATCTCATCGACCGGCTGACCTGCCAGGACGTCATCTCCTTCACCGGCTCGGCCGCGACCGCCTCGATGCTGCGCGCCAATCCGAATCTGATGCGGAATTCCGTCCGCTTCATCGCCGAGCAGGACTCCCTCAACGCCTCGATCCTAGGTTCCGACGCCACGCCCGGCACGCCGGAATTCGATGCCTTCATCAAGGAAGTCCATCGCGAGATGACGGCCAAGGCGGGTCAGAAATGCACCGCCATCCGCCGCATCATCGTGCCAGACGACCACCGCCCGGCGGTCATCGAGGCGCTCTCCGACCGCCTCGCCAAGACCACCATCGGCAATCCTCGCGACGAGACGACGCGCATGGGCGCGCTCGCGAGCCTCGCCCAGCGCGAGGACGTGCGCGAGAAAGCCGGTATGCTGGCGAAGGAAGCCAAGCTCGTCTTCGGCGCGCTCGACCATGTCGAGGTCGCCAATGCGGACGCGAAGGCCGGTGCGTTCCTTTCGCCGCTGCTCTTCGACTGTGCCGACCCGGATCGCGCGAAAACCGTCCACGAGGTCGAGGCCTTCGGCCCCGTCTCGACCGTCATGGGCTATCGCGACCTTGCCCATGCACTCGCCATCGCCAATCGTGGCGCAGGATCGCTCGTCGCCTCGGTGTTCACCCATGACGGCGCCGTCGCGCGCAAGGTCGTCGAGACGGCCGGCGCGTTCCACGGCCGTCTCTATTTCGCCAACCGCGACACCGGCAAGGAAGCGACCGGCCACGGCTCGCCGCTTCCCCACATGGTTCATGGCGGACCGGGTCGCGCCGGCGGCGGCGAGGAAATGGGCGGTATCCGCGGCGTCATGCACTACATGCAGCGCACCGCGATCCAGGCGAACCCGGACCTGATGACCGCCATCACGAAGAACTGGACGGCCGGCTCGAAAACCATCGAAAAAGACACGCACCCCTTCCGCATGTCGTTCGGCGACCTTGCGATCGGCCGCACGATCTGGACCGAGCCGCGCACCGTGTCGCTGGCCGACATCGAGCACTTCGCCAAGTTCACCGGCGACAATTTCTACGCCCACATGGACGAGGAAGCAGCAAAGGCGAATCCGTTCTTCCCCGGCCGTGTCGCCCACGGCTACCTGATCCTGAGCTTCGCGGCCGGCCTGTTCGTCGAGCCGGCGCCGGGGCCCGTGCTCGCCAATTACGGCCTCGACAATCTCCGCTTCATGAAGCCCGTTTCGCCAGGTGACAGCCTGAAGGTGCGCCTGACGGCCAAGCAGAAAGCCCGCCGCAACGACGAGTATGGCGAAGTGCGCTGGGATGTCGGCGTCTACAATCAGGACGGCGAACAGGTCGCGGCCTACGAACTTCTGACAATGAACGCGATGTGATCAGCGATGCGGCTGAAACGTAAGCCCGTCGATCAGCGTCGCGGCATTCTTCAAAGCCGCGCCCGTCGCCACCGCCATCTGCGGCAGCAGCATCCATTCGAGCGTCCAGGCAGAGCCAGAGCGCTCATTTTCGTGGACGAGCGACTGATGCACGCCGGCGAGCAGCGTCGCATTGAAGCGTGCGAGCGTGACCAACACCTCCGCGCCGACCGGATTCTGCTTGTGCGGCATCGCGGACGACCCGCCACCGAAGGCCAGCTTCACCTCGCCGACCTCGTTCTGCGCCATCAGCGCGATGTCCTGCCCCATCTTGCCGAGACTGCCGGTGACCAGCGACAGCCAGTTGGCAAGCGCCGCCTGCCCATCGCGTTCCGAGTGGCGCGGATGATCGATATGGCGAAGCCCGAGCGCGTCGGCCAGTCGCGCGCGAACCGCCGCGCCTTCATCGCCGAGCTTTTCCAGCGTTCCGGCCGCACCGCCGAAGGTGAGAACCAGCATATCGCGGCGCACCGCTTCGAGCCGTTCGATGTGCCGCTCCAGCGGCAACCGCCAACTCGCGATCTTGCGCGCGGCCGTCACGGGAATCGCCGCCTGCATCCGCGTATGCGCCATGACCTCGACGTCGCCCTGCACGGCCTCCAGGCTTCGCAGCGCCGCCACGACATCTCGCAGTCGCTCGTCCAGAACCGCCAGCACGTCGCCCAGTCGCAGCGCGAGGCTCGTATCGATCGCATCCTGGCTGGTCGCGCCGAAATGCACCTTCTCGCCATGCGGCATACCGATGGCCTGCCGCATCGCCTTGACGAGCGCGGGGATCACCACGCCGTCCCGCGCGACACCGGCGTGCAGTGCGGCCATGTTGGGCTCAAAACCGTCAAGTCCCCGCTCGATGGCGTCCGCGCCCGCAGCCCCGATCACGCCCTCGGTCGCCTGCGCCCGCGCCAGCGCGATCTCGAACCGCACCATCGCGGCGATGTCGGCCTCCGCGCTAAAATGCGTTGAGATTTCCGCATCGCCCAGAAGACCGGCCAGAAGACCGGAATGAAACGGAAGATCGAACGGCGATGCGGACACGTCGGACCTCAGATGTCGAAGAAGATCGTTTCCTTCTCCCCCTGGAGATGGATGTCGAATGTGTAGGTCGATCCCTCGCGCGGCGCAATCAAGGTCGCGACGCGCACGCGATGCTCCACGCGCGCCAGCACCGGATCTTCACCGTTCGCCTTCTCCTCGTCGCCGAAATACATGCGCGTGTGAAGGCCGATATTGATGCCGCGCGCGACGACCCAGAAGGTAATGTGCGGCGCCTGTTTGCGCCCGTCCTTGAACGGAACCCTGCCCGGCTTGATCGTCTCGAACCGGAACTCGCCAGTGTCCATGTCGGTCGGGCAGCGGCCCCAGCCGGTGAAGTTGGCATCGGCCGAACCGCGCATCTCGGACGGCGAATTGTAGAGCCCGTCGGCATCCGCCTGCCAGATCTCGATCAGCGCATCCTTGAGCGGCGCGCCGGTGCCGTCGAGCACGCGTCCGACGATAGTGACGCGCTCGCCCTTCGTCTTGTCGTTGACCATCGACGTGCCGAGATCGTCCGAATAGACGCCGCCGATTTCGGCGAAGTTCGGCGTCAGGCCGATATGCACGTAAGGCCCCGCCGTCTGCGATGCGCTTTCCTTCAGCTGGTTGAGTGGCTGGACCATGTCAATTCCCTTCCATGCGGTTCTCGAACAGCGTCGAGCGCCTGCCGCGCAGCACCATGTCGAACTTGTAGGCACGCGAATCCATTGGAATGGTCGCGTTCATGTCGAGCGCGGCCGTCAGTCCGTCGATCGCCGCCTTGTCGTTGATCGTCTTGACGATCGGACATTTCCAGATCAGCGGATCGCCCTCGAAATACATCTGCGTGATCAGCCGCTGCGCGAAGCCGTGCCCGAAGAGCGAGAAGTGGATATGCGCCGGGCGCCAGTCGTTGACGCCGTTCGGCCAGGGATAGGGACCCGGCTGGATGGTGCGGAAGGAATAGTTGCCGTCCTCGTCGGTGATGGTGCGCCCGCAGCCGCCGAAATTCGGGTCGAGCGGCGCGACATAGCCCTCCTTGCGGTGGCGGTAGCGTCCGCCGGCATTGGCCTGCCAGAATTCGAGCAGCGCACCCGGCACGCCCCTGCCGCGTTCGTCGAGCACGCGTCCGTAAACGATGATGCGCGGTCCGATCGCCATCTCGCCCGGCTTGGCGAAATTGGTGATCAGGTCGTTGTCGCGTTCGCCGAGGATGTTGTGACCGAAGACCGGTCCGGTGATCTCCGAAAGCGTGTTGTCGAGAGACAGCAGCGCCTTTTGCGGCGATCGCAGGACCGATGTCTTGTACCAGGGCGTGAAGGCCTGCGGATGCCAGTCGCGGTCGCGCTGGAAGAAGGCGCCTGTCTCCGGCTTGCGGTTGGAGTTCTGGATATCGCTCACGCTTTCTGGCCTCCGTCCATCTCGTCGAGAACCTGTTTGACGATCTTGATCGCATGATTGGCGCGCGGCACCCCGGCATAGATGGCGACGTGCAGCATCGCCTCCATGATGTCGTCGCGCGACGCGCCGGTATTGGCTGTGGCGCGCGTGTGCAGCGCCAGTTCCTCGAAATTGCCGAGCCCGGCGAGCAGCGCCAGCGTCATCATCGAGCGCTCGCGCTTGGTGATCGTGTCGCGCGACCAGACATGGCCCCACGCCGCCTCCGTGATCAGCGTCTGGAACGGCTCGTCATAGGTGCTCGCCTTGGCTGTGGCCGCATCGACATAGGATGCGCCGAGCACGGAGCGGCGCGTTGCCAACCCCTGATGGTAGCGTTCGGATTTTTCGGTCATTTCATTTCCTTAATAGGGAAGACCCACATAATTCTCCGCCAGCGATGTCGAGGCTGCCCGCGAGTGAACCAGATAGTCGAGCTCGGCTTCCTGGATACGCTGGCCGAACGGACCGGTATCGGGGAAGCGATGCAGAGTCGACGTCATCCAGGCGGAGAAGCGCTCCGCCTTCCACACGCGCGCCAATGCCTTTCGCGAGTAGGCGTCGATACCCGCATCCGATTTTTCGTCGTAATGCTCGCGAAGCCCGTCGAACAGATAGCGCACGTCGCTCGCCGCAAGGTTCAGACCCTTCGCGCCGGTCGGCGGCACGATATGCGCCGCATCGCCGACGAGAAACAAGCGACCGAACCGCATCGGCTCGGCGACGAAGGAACGCAGCGGCGCGATCGACTTCTCGATCGACGGTCCCGTCTTCATCTTCTCGGCCGTCTCCGGCGGAAGGCGCCGGCGTAGTTCGTCCCAGAAGCGGTCGTCCGACCAGTCCTCGACCTTGTCGTCGAGCGTACACTGGACATAGTAGCGGCTGCGCGTGTGCGAACGCATCGAACAAAGCGCGAAACCGCGCGGATGGTTGGCGTAGATAAGTTCGTGGTGAACCGGCGGCACCTCGGCAACGATGCCGAGCCAGCCGAATGGATAGACCCGCTCGAAGGTTTCGAGCCCCTTGCCCTCGACCGCCTTGCGCGAGGCGCCGTGAAAACCGTCGCAACCGGCGATGAAATCGCAGTCGAGCCGGTGCGTTGCGCCATCCTTTTCATAGGTGAGATAAGGGCTCGCGCCATTGAAGTCGTGCGGCTCGACATGTCCCGCTTCGTAGATCGTCAATCCATCGGTCGCGAGGCGCTTGTCCATCAGGTCGCGCGTAACCTCGGTCTGCCCGTAGACCATCACGCGCTTGCCCGTCAGTTCGTGCAGGTGGATGTTGTGCTGGCGTCCGTTGAATGTCAGGTCGAAGCCGTCATGCGACAGGCCCTGCGCGTGCATCCGCTCGCCGGCGCCGGCTTCGTCCAGCATGTGTGTGGTGCCCTCCTCCAGCACGCCGGCGCGAATGCGCCCCAGCACATAGTCGCGCGTCTGGCGTTCGAGGATGACGTTGTCGATGCCCGCATTCGTCAGAAGCTGGCCGAGCAGCAAACCCGATGGGCCGGAGCCGATGATGGCGACCTGCGTGCGCAATCGAAAATCCTCCCTGTTCCTCACGACGAGCAATGCCGTATCGCGACCGGTCGCTCAATGGACATTCGCCGCATCGGATTGCACAATCCGAACATGATGACCGCACGCACCAAAATTCCCTCCTACCGCCTCTTCGGCGAACATCAGGACGATCCGGCCGATTTCTGGCTTCATAGCGAACCGATCCCCGAGCGTACGCACCTGCACAATTGGGAGATTGCGCTGCACCGCCACGAGCAGTTCTTCCAGCTCTTCCTGCTTCCGCAGGGCTCGGGCGAAATCGTCTCGCAGTCGGGCATCCTGCCGTTTACGGCGCCGATCATCCTGTTCATTCCGCCCGACGCCGGCCATGGCTTCCGCTTCACGCGCGACATCGACGGCCTTGTGGTCACGGCACTGGCCGACCGGCTGCGAAGCCTAGCGGCGGCCGACCGCGAGATCGCGCGCTTCGCCGAAAAGCTGCGCGTCGTGACATTGACGGGCAAGGACGGCGCCCGCGCCGCCGAGGCAATCGAACGGATCGATGCCGAACTTTCGGGACGGGCGATCGGCCGAACCCTGCTCCTGGAACCCTTGATGACGCAGGCACTCGTGGCCCTGACACGCGCGTCACGGCCAGGCGACGGCCACCAGCATCACGATCGCGATATCGTCCGCATCGAGGAATTGCTGACAATCGTCGACACGCATTTCCGCGGCCGTCATCCCATCACGTTCTACGCAGACAGGCTCGGCGTCTCCGCCGCGCATCTGAACCGCATCACCCGCAGCGTCACCGGCCTCTCGATCCAGAACCTGATCGACCGGCGAACCCTTGAGACCGCCCGGCGCGACCTCATCTTCACCCCGACGCCGATCAGCAGGATCGCCTATTCGCTCGGCTTTTCCGACTCGGCCTATTTCAACCGCTTCTTTCGCAGAAAGACCGGCCTGACCCCCGGCGCGTTCCGGGAATGGGAAAGGCGGCGGCTTGGCTGACGGCCGGCGCAAAGCCCTCAAATGTCGATGTCAGCCCAAAGCGCGGCATGATCGGACGCAGCATCTTCCGGTCTGGTCACTTCCGCGAACGTGTCCCAACGTTTGGGACGCACGCCCGGCCACATGCCACGCCTGTCGACGCCGGCGCTGCGCACCCTTGCGAAAAGCGCCGGGGAAAGCATCATATAGTCGATCTTGTCGTCGGCATTGCAATATCCGTGTGTACCGGGATAGCCACCATCGTCGAAGCTCGGATGGGTTGAAATGTCGGCGAGGTCGGTGCCGTCGAGAAGTGGCCGGAGCGGCGCCCGGTCGGGTGTGTCGTTGAAATCGCCGATCACGGCCACCAGCCTCGCACCCTCGCCGACCAGCCGCGCGTAGATGAGAGCAACACGTTCGGCCTGCGCCTTGCGTCGCGCGTCGTTGGCGGCCTGTGAGCCGTAGCCCTTGCTCTTGAAGTGGTTGACGGCCACGACCAGCGTCTCGCCGGACGGCGTCGCCACTTCGTACACAGGGCAATCGCGCGAGAAGACGCGCGCGCCATTGTCCATACGCTCGTCGACATGACTGCGCATCCGCCCGATCGGATATCCCTTTCGGGTCAGGAGCCCGACATCGATGCCACGCTCGTCATTGCCGTCGATGATCATTGCGTGTGCGAAAGCCTGTCCACCGACCGCCGGCAGGACTGTCTCGCAATATTGCATCAGCACGGGGCGGCTCTCGGCTTCGACGATGCCGAGCACGTCGGCCTCGAGCGCCGCCATGACGCGCGCCGTATTGCGCATCGCGTGTTCGTTGATCGGCGCGTCGCGCAATTCGAGCGAGCCGACCCAGTCGGCTCGCCCTTCCGCGACGATTTCGATGCCGCCGCCGCGCGGTCGCCTGACCAGCCCGCCCCGGTTGCGGCGAAGGATTACGAAGGGTCCGGTATCGGACCGCTCAAGCCCCAGCTTTTCCATCAGGGCAGCCATCCGGGTCTTGTCGGCCGCGCTGTAGCTTATCTGACCGAGAAGGCTGTTGAGCGCAGCGTAGTCCTCCAGAACGGGGCGCCCTTCCTCCCAGGTTTCGAGGCTCATGACTTTGGCACGGTCGAACAGGTTTTCGACATTGTAGACTGCAAGCCGCATGGCGCGTCTCCTCCGTTCCGCGACGACGTTCGACGATAGCCCCATCATGTGACATCGCCAAAAAAAGGGCGGTCGCCCGCCCCTTTTCCGTATCTGAACCGATTGATCGCTCAGTCGAGCTGGTCGGTTACGACCGTCGAGAACGCGCCTTCCGGCTCCTTTGTGATCGCAGGATTGTCGGGTGAGACGGCCGAGAGCAAAGTTTGAACCGTCTGCTCGTAAGCGGCAGGATCGAGCGCCGCGCTGTCGCCGACGAGACCTGCGGCCACTTCCACCTGCCAGAGCTGGCTTTCCTCGGTCAGAGCGCCCGAAAGATCGTTTTCGAGCACGATGCCGGCGGCCTCTTCGATATTCTCCCCGGCATACTCCCAGCCGCGCATCGAGGCGCGCACGAAACGCACCATCTGGTCGACGAACTCGGGATCGTCGAGACGATCTTCCATCACGTAGAGGCCGTCTTCGAGCATCCCCACGCCTTCGTCGGCATAGTTGAAGACCTTGAGGCTGTCTTCCGGCACGCCCGCGTCGAGCAACTGCTTGAACTCGTTATATTGCATCGTCGAGATGCAGTCGGCCTGGTTCTGGAGGAGCGGATCGACGTTGAATGCCTGACGCAGCACTTCGACGCCCTCTTCGCTGCCTTCGGTCGGCAGGTCGAGCTTGGCCATCCACGCGTAGAATGGATACTCATTGCCGAAAAACCAGACGCCGAGCGTCTTGCCCTTGAAATCGTCGGTCGTTTCCACGCCGCTTTGTTCCGAGCAGACGAGTTGCAGCGCCTGATTGGCGAAGGGCTGGGCGATGTTGACCAGCGGCACGCCGCGTTCGCGCGCCGCAAGACCGGCCGCCATCCAGGTGGTGATGACGTCGGCGCCGCCGCCCGCGATCACCTGCTCGGGCGCGATGTCAGGCCCGCCCGGATTGATCGTGACGTCGAGCCCTTCCTCCTCGTAAAAGCCCTTGTCCTTGGCGACGAGATAGCCGGCGAACTGGCCCTGGTTGACCCATTTCAACTGGAAGGTGATCGGGTCGAGATCCTGCGCCATGGCCGGCAGCGCCGACAGGGCGATGGATGAGGCAAGCGCACCCATGATAAGCTTCTTCATGTCAGTTCCCCTTTTTATAGTTCACGCCTTTCCACCACGGATCGACGGATGCCAGAAGGTCACGCCGCGCTCGATGAGCGCGATGAGACCGTAGAAGACCGAGCCGGCAAGAGCGGCCACCGCGATTTCAGCCCAGACCATGTCGACGTTCAAGCGTCCGATCGCAGACGAGATACGAAATCCCATCCCCACGACCGGCGTACCGAAGAACTCCGCAACGATCGCCCCGATCAGCGCCAGCGTCGAGTTGATCTTGAGCGCGTTGAAGATGAACGGCCAGGCGGCCGGCAGACGCAGCTTGAGGAGTGTGTGCCAGTGCCCGGCCGCATAGGTGCGCATCAGGTCGCGCTCCATCTGGTTCGACGCGTTGAGCCCGGCAACCGCATTCACCAGCATCGGGAAGAAGGTCATAACCACAACGACCGCGGCCTTGGACTGCCAGTCGAAGCCGAACCACATCACCATGATCGGCGCGATGCCGACCAGCGGCAGCGCCGAGACGAAATTGCCAACCGGCAGCAGCCCGCGTTTCATGAACGGCGAGCGGTCGATGAGAATCGCGACCACAAGTCCGGCAAGGCAGCCGATCGCATAGCCGGGCAGGACCGAACGGATGAAGGTCTGGTGGAAATCCGCCCACAGGATCGGCACCGAGGAGACGATCCGCGCCCAGATCGCGCTCGGCGGCGGCAGCAGCACGGACGGCACATTGAAGCCGCGTACCAAACCCTCCCACAGCACAAGGAGCGCCGCGCCGAAAAGCAGCGGCACGATGAAATTGACCGCCCGCGCAGCCGAGCCCTTCGCGCGCAGCCGCACCAGCCATTCATTGATCGCCCAGGCGACGAGCCAGAAGGCGACGGCACCGAAGACGAGCGGCGCGTTCATGACCGTGCTCCCGTCCGGGCGAGGACGATGCGCTGGAGAATGCCGATGACGAGGATGAGCATGGCGGAGAGCGCCGCCGCCATCAAAAGCGCCGACCAGATCTGCACCGTCTGCCCGTAATAGGAGCCGGCGAGAAGCCGCGAGCCGAGCCCGCCGGCAGCCCCAGTCGGCAATTCGCCGACGATAGCTCCGACAAGGCTTGCCGCGACGCCGACCTTCATCGAGGTGAAGAGATAGGGCAAGGCGGACGGAAAACGCAGTTTCCAGAAGGTCTGGCTCCGGCTCGCATGATAGGTGCGCATCAGGTCGAGCTGGATCGTGTCCGGACTGCGAAACCCCTTCACCATGCCGACGACGACCGGGAAGAAGGAAAGATAGGTCGAGATCAGCGCTTTCGGCACCAGCCCGGTCATGCCGATCGAGGCGAGAACGACGACGACCATCGGCGCGATGGCGAGGATCGGGATCGTCTGCGAGGCGATGATCCACGGCATCAGCGAGCGGTCCATCGCGCGGTTATGCACGATCAGCACGGCAAGCAGGATGCCGAGCGCCGTTCCCATGACGAAGCCGAGCAGCGTCGCCGAAAGGGTGATCCAGGCGTGGTAGACGAGACTGCGCCGCGAGGTGACGTGCTGGCCGACGACGGAGTTCCACAGTTCCACCGCGACCTGATGCGGCGCCGGCAGAAGCGGCCGATCCTGGCTCATCGTGCCGGCGAGGAAGTCGACCCAGGTCCAGTCGCCCTCGCCGCGCGAGAATATCTGTAGCTGCCAAGCCGAATTGAGCCAGACAGCGGCCAGATACCAGACGGCGAGGATCGCGAGGACGACGATCAGCACCGGCACGGCGGTGCCCTGGCTGGCGCGTGTCCAGATACCTGTGCGGCCGATCGCACCGCCGGGAACGGCAATCGCGCTCATCGGCCTCCACCCCCCTCTGGCCTGCCGGCCATCTCCCCCTCAAGGGGAGAGATCAGTCTCGTCCGCGCCCCGCGCAATCGACAACGACACTGGCGGATTTGACGACGCGCATGATCTCCCCCCCTGAGGGGGGTCCGAAGGACGGGCCGAGACCCGTGGATCGGGCCAGGGCGGCCGGCAGGCCAGAGGGGGGTGTCTCGGACTGGCATTGCGCTACTCATAGCTATGGCCCGCCCGTAGCCCCTCGCGCACCCGCGCCGCAATCGCCAGAAACTCCGGCGTCTCACGAATGTCGAGGGGTCGCTCTTTGGGCAATGTGCTCTCGATCACGTCGGTCACGCGCCCCGGCCGCGGCGACATCACCACGATCTTGGTCGAGAGATAGACCGCTTCCGGAATCGAATGCGTGACGAAGCAGATCGTCTTGTTCGTGCGCGCCCAAAGCTGCAACAACTGCTCGTTCAGATGATCGCGCACGATCTCGTCGAGCGCGCCGAACGGCTCGTCCATCAGGAGAAGGTCGGCATCGAAGGCGAGCGCGCGGGCGATCGAGGCGCGCTGCTGCATTCCGCCGGACAATTGCCACGGATATTTCTTCTCGAACCCGGTCAAGTTGACGAGATCGAGCGTGTGCGCGACGCGCGTCTGTCGTTCGGCGCGCGAATGCCCCATGATTTCGAGCGGCAGCGCGACATTGCGCTCGATGGTCCGCCACGGATAAAGCGCGGCGGCCTGGAAGACGTAGCCATAGGCGCGCTCGCGTCGCGCTTCCTCGGGCGTCATGCCGTTGACCGAAATCGTGCCGGCGGTCGGCTGTTCGAGGTCCGCTATGACGCGCAGGAACGTCGTCTTGCCGCAGCCCGACGGGCCGATGAACGAAACGAACTCGCCCTTGCGTATCGCCAGGTCGACGTCGGAGAGGGCGTGGACCGGACCGTCATTGGTCTCGAAGGTGAGGCCGAGCCCGCTGGCGGAGATCACGGTGTCGGAAATGGGTTTCATGAGCATGGATGACCGCTCTGTCGCGCTTCCGCCGGCCATTGACGGCGCGCGTTCTGGAAGGAATGGATATGAAGTTCGCATAGGCCATGCGCCGTGCCAAGAACAGCGAGGAGGAAGGATGTCCCCATCATCCGCCAAGGCCTGCCGGCTCGTGCGCGCGACGGCGAATTTCGACGGCCGCCAGGGGCTGACCTACGCCGAGGGCATCACGGCCCAGAGCGTCGGCGCAACCGGCCTGTCGATGCACCTCGTTACCATTCCGCCCGGCGCGCGTGCCAAGGCGCACCTGCATGAGAGCCACGAGACGGCGATTTTCGTGACGGCGGGAACGGCGCGCACCTGGTATGGCGAGCGGCTGGAGCACCATGTCGACATGGGTGCCGGCGACATGCTTTACATTCCCGCCGGCCTGCCGCATTTGCCGGTCAATATCGGCGGCGAGCCCTGTACGGCGGTGATTGCGCGCACCGACGCCAACGAGCAGGAAGCCGTCAGGCTTCTTCCCGAACTCGACGCACTCGTGCCCTGAAGGCCGATGCCGGAAACGCCCGGCACCGCAGATGGTCCGAGCCGATCCCATGGATCAAACCCCGCTGGCCGGAATGCCCGAACGCTCGATTCTGCGCGGCGCGACGACCTGCTTCCAGGCCGAGAGCGCTTGGCTGACGGAGGTCTTCGCCTCGCGCGCGACGAACTTGCCATGGCCTGGCTTCGCCTTCACCTCGCCATTCTCGATCGCGACTTCGCCGCGCGTGAAGACCGTGCGCGGCAGGCCCTTCACCTCGATGCCCTCGAAGACGTTGTAGTCGATCACCGATTGCTGGCTCGAGGCCGAAATCGTCTTGGTCTTTTCCGGGTCCCAGATGACGATGTCCGCATCCGCACCTTCGATGATCGCGCCCTTTTTCGGATACATGCCGAAGATCTTGGCCGTATTGGTCGAGGTCGCGGCGACAAACTCGTTCATCGTCAGCCGGCCGGTATTGACGCCGAAGGTCCACAGCACCGGCATCCGGTCCTCCAGGCCGCCGGTGCCGTTCGGGATCTTGGTGAAGTCGCCGACGCCGGTGCGCTTCTGCTCGGTCGTGAACGCGCAGTGGTCGGTCGCGACGACTTGCAGCGAGCCGGCCGAAAGCCCCGCCCAGAGCGAATCCTGATGTTGCTTGGAGCGGAAAGGCGGGCTCATCACTCGTCGCGCGGCATGGTCCCAGTCCTTGTCGAAATACTCGGTCTCGTCGAGGACGAGATGCTGTACCAGCGGCTCACCATAGACGCGCATCCCCTTCTGGCGCGCGCGGCGGATCGCCTCGTGGCTCTGCTCGCAGGAGACGTGGACGACATAGAGCGGCACGCCGGCCATGTCGGCGATCATGATTGCGCGATTGGTCGCCTCGCCCTCGACTTCCGGCGGCCGCGAATAGCCGTGCGCCTCCGGGCCGTTATTTCCGGCGGCCAGCAGCTTCTGCTGCAACTGCGCGACCACATCGCCGTTCTCCGCATGGACCATCGGCAGCGCGCCGAGTTCGGCGCAGCGCTGGAACGAGGAATACATCTCGTCATCGTCCACCATCAGCGCGCCCTTGTAGGCCATGAAATGCTTGAACGAGGTGATGCCCTTCTCGACCACGGCGGGCATCTCGTCGAACACCTTCTCGCCCCACCAGGTGATGGCCATGTGGAAGGAGTAGTCGCACGCCGCCCTGGTCGACTTGTTGTCCCACATCTGCAGTGCTTCCATCAGCGACTGCTCGGGGCTCGGGAGGCAGAAATCGATCACCATCGTGGTCCCGCCGGCCAGCGCCGCGCGCGTTCCGCTCTCGAAATCATCGGCCGAATAGGTGCCCATGAAAGGCATTTCGAGATGCGTGTGCGGGTCGATGCCGCCGGGCATAACATAGCAGCCGACAGCATTGAATTCCTCGTCGCCGGTCAGGTTCTGACCGATGGCGGCGATCGTCTCGCCATCGATCAGGATATCGGCCTTGAAGGTCCGGTCGGCGGTGACGATGGTTCCGTTCTTGATGACTTTCGTCATTCTCGTTCCCCTTGAATTTCCCGCTTCTTCGAGCGGCTTATGTCGAAACGGTCAGGTGGGGGTATTGAAGCCCCGACCTCTCACTCCACGATCTCCGCCGTCTCGACGACGGCATGAAACAGCACGTCCGCTCCCGCGCGCGCCCAGTCCTTGGTGATCTCTTCCGCCTCGTTATGGCTGAGCCCGTCGACGCAGGGGCACATCACCATGGCGGTCGGCGCGACGCGGTTGATCCAGCAGGCGTCATGTCCGGCGCCCGACACGATATCGCGATGGCTGTAGCCCAGACGCTCGGCCGCATCGCGCAACGCCTTCACGCAGCCCTCATCGAAAGTAACCGGATCGAAATGGCCGACCGCCTCCACGTCGCAGCCGATGTCGAGCGCCTCGCAGATCGTCGCAGCCCCATCCTCGATCCGCTCGCGCATCCGCGTCAGCGTGTCGAGGTCGGGCGAGCGGATGTCGACCGTGAAGACGACCTTGCCGGGAATGACGTTGCGCGAGTTCGGATGAACCTCGACATGGCCGATGGCGCCGACCGCGTCCGGCTGGAAATCCATCGCGACTTCATGGACGAGTTCGGTAATCCGGGCCATGCCGAGCCCGGCATTGCGGCGCTTCGGCATCGGCGTCGAGCCCGTATGCGCATCCTTGCCCGTCAGCGTGAACTGTAGCCACCAGAGCCCCTGCCCATGGGTGACGACGCCAATGTCGATCCCTTCGTCCTCGAGGATCGGCCCCTGCTCGATGTGGAGTTCGAAGAACGCCTTCATCTTGCGATGGCCGACTTCCTCCTCGCCCTTCCAGCCGATGCGCTCCAGCTCGTCGCCGAAGCGCTTGCCCTTGGCGTCCGTGCGGTCATAGGCCCAGTCGAGATCGAGTTCACCGGCGAAGACTCCCGACGCGATCATGGCCGGCGCGAACCGCGTGCCTTCCTCGTTCGTCCAGTTGGTCACGACGATGGGATGCTTCGTCTTGATGCCGAGATCGTTCATCGAGCGGATGAGTTCAAGCCCGCCCAGCACGCCCAGCACGCCGTCGAACTTGCCGCCGGTCGGCTGCGTATCGAGATGGCTGCCGACATAGACCGGAAGCGCATCGGGGTCCGTGCCTTCTCGCCGCGCGAACATCGTGCCCATCTGGTCGACGGCGACGCTCATGCCGGCGTCCTCGCACCATCGCTTGAACAGATGCCGGCCCTCTCCGTCCTCGTCGGTCAGCGTCTGGCGGTTGTTGCCGCCGGCAATGCCGGGACCGATCTTCGCCATTTCCATCAGCGAATCCCACAAACGGTCTGGATTGATTCGCAGATTCTCGCCCGGCGCTGCCATGCTCTTCCCTTATGCCTTCAGTTCGATCTCGACGAAGGACATCGTCGCATCACCGTCATTGACGACATTGTGCTCGACGCCCTCGTTCCTGCGATAGGCTTCGCCCGCCTTGAAGTCGACCCGGCGGCTGGTCCCGCCGGGTTCTTCCAGGAGCATGTGGCAGGACGTCAGCGTGGTGATGACGTAGTCCATGCCGTGCCGGTGCCAGCCGGTCTCCGCGCCGGGCGCGAAGTCGAAGCGCGTGACGCGTACCTGGTCGTCGTCGACCAGAACCTGAGACGTCGCCTGCGCCCTTGCCATCACGCCACCTCGTGCAGGACCGTGCGCACGCAGTCGACGATCTCGTCGATCTGGCCCTTTTCGATGATCAGCGGCGGCGAGAGCGCGATGATGTCGCCGGTGGTGCGGATGAGCACGCCCTTCTCGAAAGCCTTGACGAAGGCCGAGAAGGCGCGCTTGGTCGGCTCGCCCGCGATCGGTTGCAATTCGATCGCGCCGACGAGGCCGATATTGCGGATGTCGATGACGTTCGGCGCGTCCTTCAGCGAGTGGAGCGCGTCTTCCCAATAGGGTGCAAGCTCGGCGCCGCGCGTCAAAAGCCCCTCTTCCTTGTAGGTGTCGAGCGTCGCGATCGCCGCAGCCGACGCGATCGGATTGCCCGAATAGGTGTAGCCGTGGAAGAACTCGATCATGTGCTCGGGGCCGGTCATGAACGCGTCATGGATTTCCGACGTCACGAACACCGCGCCCATCGGGATGACGCCGTTAGTGACGCCCTTGGCGGTGGTGATGATGTCGGGAATGACGCCGAAATAATCGGCCGCGAACGGCGTGCCGAGACGGCCGAAACCGGTGATGACCTCGTCGAAGATCAGCAGGATGCCGTGTTTGGTGCAGATGTCGCGCAGGCGCTTCAGATAGCCCTGCGGCGGGATCAGCACGCCCGTGGAGCCGGCGACCGGCTCCACGATCACGGCCGCGACGGTCGAGGCGTCGTGCAGCGTGACGATACGCTCCAGTTCGTCGGCAAGGTCCCCGCCATGCTCCGGCTCGCCGCGCGTGAACGCGTTCTTGCCCGGCAGGTGCGTGTGCGGCATGTGATCGACGCCGGTGAGCAACGTGCCGAACATCTTGCGGTTGGTGACGATGCCGCCGACCGAGATGCCGCCGAAATTGACGCCGTGATAGCCGCGCTCGCGGCCGATCAGGCGCGTGCGCGCGCCCTGCCCCTTCACGCGCTGGTAGGCGAGCGCGATCTTGAGCGCGGTGTCGACCGATTCCGAACCGGAATTGGTGAAGAACACATGGTTCATGCCTTCGGGCGCGACGTCGACCAGCCGGTTCGCCAGCTCGAAGACGATCGGATGGCCCATCTGGAACGCAGGCGCATAGTCGAGCTCTGCCACCTGGCGCTGCACGGCCTCGGTGATCTTCGGCCGGCAGTGCCCGGCGTTGACGCACCAGAGCCCCGCCGTTCCGTCGAGAATCTCGCGCCCGTCGGTCGTGCGGTAATGCATGTCCTTGGCAGAGGCCAGCATCCGCGGCGCCTGCTTGAACTGCCGGTTGGAGGTGAACGGCATCCAGAATGCGGAAAGATCGTTCGGCGCAACGTTGAGCCGGTTCGACATGACCAAGCTTCCCCTTTTTCGTGTTCCCTTTTCGGCCAACGCTTGGTGTGTCGGACGCAGTCGTGCTACGCATTTTTGACCGATTGGACAAACGTTAGCACCGCCACCATGGCGGTCAAGGACATAGTAGGGGAAATGGCGCAGCATCCTCGCGCTCCACACATGACGAGCGACTGGTCCAGTCAATTGGTCCAGTTTGGGTGCCGCCATGGATGCTGAAATCCCGGCCCGGCGACGCCGCACGCGCATCCAGACCGAAAAGCGCGAACTGATCCTCGATGCGGCGCTCGATGTCTTTTCGCAGCACGGCTTTCGCGGCGCGACCATCGACCAGATCGCGGACGCAGCCGGCATGTCGAAGCCGAATCTCCTTTATTATTTTCGCTCGAAGGAGGCGATGTTCACGACGCTGATCGAGCGGCTGTTGCAGACATGGCTTGCGCCGCTGCGCGAACTCGACGACATCGGCGACCCGATCGGAGAGCTGCGCTCCTATATCCGCCGCAAGCTCGAAATGGCGCGCGACTATCCGCGCGAAAGCAGGCTCTTCGCCAATGAGATATTGCAGGGCGCCCCGCGCATCCAGCATCTGATCGAGGGGGAACTGAAGCCCCTTGTCGACGAGAAGGCCGCCCTCATCAAGGGTTGGATGAAGGCCGGCAAGATCGCCAGGACCGACCCGTGGCACCTGATCTTCTCGATCTGGGCGACCACACAGCATTATGCCGATTTCGACGTGCAGGTTCGCGCGGTTCTCGGCCCCGACCGCGGCGGCGACGGCCGCTTCGAGGATGCCGCGCGCTATCTGGAACAGTTGTTCCTGGAGGGGCTGCGGCCGAAGGGCTGATGCTTGCGGAGCCGCCTCGAAAAGCCTATCTTACAGTTCTTATATCGTTGGTGATGAGGTAAGAGATGGGCAATGCAACGACTCTTTCCTCCAAGTTTCAGATTTCAATACCCAAGGCTGTGCGCGAAAAGCACAATTGGAGGCCGGGGCAGAAGTTTGCCTTCATTCCGAAAGACGGCGGCGTTATGCTGGTTCCAGTGCCGGAGCTTGAAGACCTCCTCGGAATTGCGGAGGGAGCAGACCCTACGGGCTACCGCGACAGAAACGATCGCTACTAATGCGTGTCGTCGACAGTTCTGCCTGGATCGAGTGGCTCGCTCGTGGGCGTCTCGTCGAGCGTCTTCGACCGATGATGCCCGGATGGGGATCGCGTGTCGTCCCAACTATTGTCCAGCTTGAGGTCGCCAAGTGGCTCAAGAGGGAGGTATCCGAACGGAGCGCGGATGCATTCTTGGGGCATTCGCAAATGTGCATCGTCATCCCATTGACGACCGAGATCGCAGGTCGGGCAGCAGAACTTTGCATCTCACATAGGCTCGCGACCGCCGACGCCATAATCTACGCCACCGCCATGCACATGGACGCCGACCTGCTGACCTGCGACGCCCATTTCAGGAACCTGCCCGGCGTCGTCTATCTGGGAAAGCCCTGAACTCAGCCTGCTTTGCGGATCGTACCTTGGGCCGTCGCGCACATCTTCTCATTGCCGTCGACGACAACGAACACGTCGCAATGACAAACGGCCTGCGACTTGCCGCTGCCAGTAACACGCGCCCTTGCGACCAGGCGCTGCCCGATGGCCGGGCGCAGATAGTTGATCTTGTATTCGAGCGTAACCGAATCCCCCAGGACGGAACCGCCTGCGAATGTCAGCGCGTTGTCGGCAAGGTAGCTGACGACGCCACCATGGGCGAAGCCATGTTGCTGGAGATGGTCTGGTTTGAGACCGAGGCCGAGTTCCGCCTTACCCTGCTCGAAGGCGATCAGTTCGGCACCAAGCAGGCGGCTGAACGGTTGCGCTTCGAGTATCGCGCGGCCGAATTGCAGCATGTCGGTCAAGTTCGCCTCCTTAGCGATCCGGCGCCATCGCCAGCACCACCAGCGCCGCCATCGTCAACAGCGCACCGGCCGCCACCGCGCCGCTCGCCCAGCCATGGCCGAGCAGCCCTTCGTAAAGGATGATGAAGGACGGCGTCAGGTAGGTGTAGGCCATCACCTTGGCCGCCGGCAAGCGCATGGCGCCGAACTGGACGAGGAAGGTCGTGCCAGCCGTCGTGAAAACGGCGAGGTATGCGACCGCGATCCAGACGATCGGCGGCAGCGCGGCCCAGTCCGTCTCGATCAGTTCGGGCACCGAATAGAGCGCAATCCAGCTTCCGGTCGCAAACAGAGTCCACAATGTGAAGACGGGCAGCGCCTCGCCGCGGTTGAGCCGGCGCACCAGCGGCGCATAGGCCGCATGGCAGGCGACGCCGATAAGAAAGATCAGTTCGCCGAGCCCGAGATCAAAGGCGAGCAATGCGTTCACATCGCCGCGAAAGATGACCCAGACTGCCCCACAGGCGGCAAAGACGAGGCTGACGAGAACGATGGCGCGCGGCGTTTCGCCGAGAAAGATCAGCCCGAACCCGGCTGCCATCAGCGGCATCAGCGTGAAGACTGCGCCCGTCGCGACCGGCGTCGTCAGGCGCAGCGCGATGAACATAGTGATGAAGAACACCGCCATCAGGAAACCGAGCACGCCATAGCGCCAGATCGCGCGCGGACCAGGAATCCGGCCCTTGTTCAGAAGCGCGACCGCCGTCGCCATCACGCAGATGCCGAAGACGAAGCGGACCGCATTGATCGCCCCCGGCCCTATATGCGGCGCGGCCATCGCGCCAATCGAATAGGAGCCGGAGACGAGCGCGGCGAAGCCGAGCATCGCCAGATGCCCGATCAGCTTGTCGCGGCCCTGCGCGTGCGTGCCCCTGATTGAAATATCCGCCACGCGGCCTCCTCGCCAATGCAAAATCGGGCGCGGATGTCCCGCGCCCGATGCAATTCACATGAGAACCATCCTGCCCGCAAGCCTACTCGGCGGCAACCTTTGCGGCAGGATTGTTCGGGTGCGTGGTCCAGTTCGCATAAGTCGGAGAAACCGTCCGGTCGGTCCGCTGGTCCATCACGCCTGCCGCAAGCGGCTCCATCGTGATGCAGTTCTCGACCGGGCAGACGTTGACGCACAGATTGCAGCCGACGCACTCCGCCTCGATCACCTCGAAGTGGCGCCTGCCGTCCACCATCGAGGTGATCGCCTGGTGCGAGGTGTCCTCACAGGCGATGTGGCAGCGGCCGCACTTGATGCAGGCCTCCTGGTCGATATGCGCCTTGGTGACATAATTGAGGTTGAGATACTGCCAGTCGGTCACGTTCGGCGTCGCCCGCCCGATGATGTCGTCGAGGTCGCGATGACCCTTCTCGTCCATCCATTCGGAAAGCCCCGTGATCATCTCCTCGACGATCTTGAAGCCGTAGGTCATCGCCGCCGTGCAGACTTGCGCATTGCCCGCGCCGAGCGCCAGGAATTCGGCCGCATCGCGCCATGTGGTGATGCCGCCGATCGCCGAGATCGGCAGGCCGCGCGTTTCGGGATCGCGCGCGATTTCGGCCACCATGTTCATCGCGATCGGTTTGACCGCCGGGCCGCAATAGCCGCCATGCGTGCCCTTGCCGTCGATCGTCGGCTCGGGCGCGAAACTGTCGAGATTGACCGCCGTGATCGAGTTGATCGTGTTGATCAGCGACACCGCATCCGTGCCGCCGGCCTGAGCGGCCCGCGCGGGCTTGCGGATGTCGGTGATGTTCGGCGTCAGCTTGGTGATGACCGGCATCCGCGTATATTGCTTGCACCAGCGAACGACCATTTCGATATATTCGGGAACCTGGCCCACTGCCGCGCCCATGCCGCGCTCGCTCATCCCGTGCGGGCAACCGAAATTGAGTTCGATCCCGTCCGCTCCGGTCTCCTCGACCAGCGGCAGGATCGATTTCCAGGCGTTTTCCTCGCACGGAACCATGATCGACACGACCATCGCCCGGTCCGGCCAGTCGCGCTTGACCTGCTTGATCTCGCGCAGGTTCGTCTGGAGATCCCGGTCGGTGATCAGTTCGATGTTGTTGAGCCCGAGCAGCCGCCGGTCCGCCCCCCAGATCGCGCCGTAGCGCGGGCCGTTGACGTTGACGACCGGCGGGCCTTCCTCGCCCAGCGTCTTCCACACCACCCCGCCCCATCCCGCCTTGAAGGCGCGCACGACGTTGTACGCCTTGTCGGTCGGTGGCGCGGAGGCCAGCCAGAACGGATTGGGCGACTTGATGCCGACGAAGTTCGAACGAATGTCTGCCATGGGACTACCCCTTTGCCTCGACGAGCGGCAGCCGATTCGACAACGCCGCATACTGCTCGTCATTGGTGTCGGAAAACGCTTCCTGCCGGCTCGCGGGCAGGTCGTCGTAGTGGATCGGATGATCGAACTGGCTGGATGTGAAATCGACGCGGCGTCCGGCCACGCGATTATAGAAATGCCAGCCCTCGCCGATTTTGGTCTTGAGAATTTCGCCGCCGAGATGGTCTTGGACAACAAGCGCGGTTACGCCGCATTGGCCGCGTGCAGGGTTGTCCGCAGTCCACAGACTGGAAGTCTTGCTGGACCAAGCATTGCGAACAACCTTGAACAATGAGTGTTGTTCGCCGTACTCACCCCCCTCTGGCCTGCCGGCCATCTCCCCCTCATGGGGGGAGATTAGTCTCGTCGCCGACACAGCGTGATCTCCCCCCCTGAGGGGGAGATGGCCGGCAGGCCAGAGGGGGGTGCTGCTAGCCATCGACGTTCGCCTTATTAGCCCGCCAGTGTCCGGTGAATGCTCTCCGCCGCGTCGCGCCCCTGCGCGACTGCCGAGACTGTCAGGTCGTCGCCGCCGAGAATGCAGTCGCCGCCGGCCCAGATCTTCGGTGCGGAGGTGCGTCCTTCTTCATCGACCCTGATGCGACCGTTTTCCATCGCGATCGCCGAACCCGAACCGTTGAGCGGCATCGGGTCGAAGGTCTGGCCGATCGCCTTGAACACCTGGTCGGCCTCGATCCGCACGATCTCGCCTGTGCCGGAAACGCGTCCGTCGCGGATTTCGGTATACTCCAGCTCGATGCCGGTCACCTTGCCGCCATCGGCGAGAATCCGCACCGGTTTCAGCCAGTGGCGGATGGTGACGCCCTTCGAGGCCGCCAGATCCTGCTCGAACTCGGACGCGTTCATGCTTTCCTTACCACGCCGATAGGCGATGGTCACCTGTTCGGCGCCGAGCAGCTTGGACTGGACGGCGGCATCGACCGCCGTCATGCCGCCACCGATGACGACGACGCGGCGGCCGACCTGCAATTGCGACAGGTCCGGCGCCTGGCGCAACGCGGCGATGAAGTCGACTGCGTTCTCGACGCCTTCGAAATCCTCGCCGTCGGCCTGCAACGCGTTGACGCCCGTCAGCCCCGCCCCGACGAAGACCGCGTCATAATCGGCGGCAAGTTCGGAGAGCGCGAAGTCGCGGCCCATCATCTGGCCGTTCCTGACCTCGATATTGCCGATGCCGAGCACATAATCGACTTCGGTCTGAGCAAAACTCTCGGGCGCCTTGTAGGCGGCGATGCCGTATTCGTTGAGGCCGCCCGGCTTCGGCCGCGCTTCGTAGATCGTGACATGATGGCCGTGCATGGCGAGGCGATGCGCGCAGGCGAGACCCGCCGGCCCGGCGCCGACGACCGCGACCCTGCGTCCGGTCGATGGAGCCGGCTCGTAGAACTGCACGTCCCGCGCCATCGCCGTGTCGGTGGCATAGCGTTGCAATCGTCCGATCTGCACCGGCTTGCCTTCCGCCACCTCGCGCACGCAGACTTCCTCGCACAAGGTCTCGGTCGGGCAGACGCGCGCGCACATGCCGCCGAGGATGTTCTGATCGAAGATCGTCTTCGCCGAGCCCAGCGGATTGCCGGTCGAAATCTGCCGGATGAACAGCGGAATGTCGATCGAGGTCGGGCAGGCCTGCATACAGGGCGCATCGTAGCAGAAATAGCACCGGTCGGACTCGACCAGCGCCTCATGCCGGTCGAGCGGAGGATGCAGGTCCGCGAAATTCTTCGGATACTGGTCGGGGTCAAGCCGCTGTGCGGCAATCCCCTCCTTATAGAGGCCTTCAGCCATTCGGTTCCCCATTATTGGTTTTTCCGGAAGGCTAGCACGGATTCTTTTTTTATCAATCGGTCAAAATTCGGTTCAAAGCACACAAGCCGCTGATTAATATGAGTATTTTTGTCCAGTTATTCCATCTTGGCGGACGCCGCTTGTCGCGTTAAGCAAAGCGCATGACAGAATTCCCCTTTGCCGCTCCCGCCCAGCCCTCGCTCGCAATCGCCGGAAGCCACCAGCGCTTTCCCATCCACCGCATCTATTGCGTCGGCCGCAACTATGCGGCCCATGTGCGCGAGATGGGCAGTGACGAGCGCGATCCGCCCTTCTTCTTCATGAAACCCGCCGATGCGGCCTTCGATGCGGCAGGCGACATCCCCTACCCGCCTTTGACCGCGAACCTGCATCACGAAGTCGAACTCGTGGTCGCCATCGGCAGGGATGGCCGTGACATCACGCCCGAAAGCGCGCTCGATCATGTCTGGGGTTACGGGGTCGGCATCGACCTGACCCGCCGCGATCTTCAGGAAGAAGCGAAGAAGGCCGCTCGCCCGTGGGAGTGGGCGAAATCCTTCGATCATTCCGCACCGATCTCGCCGCTGGTTCCCGCGGCCGGCATCGGCCATCCGAAGTCCGGCCGCGTCTGGCTGTCTGTCAACGGCGCGGCGCGTCAGGAGGGCGATCTCGCCGAGCAGATCTGGCCGGTGCCGGATATCATCTCGATTGCCAGCCGCTCGGTCGAACTGAAGGCTGGCGACCTGATCATGACCGGAACGCCGGCGGGCGTCGGGGCGCTCGTCCCCGGCGACCGGATCGAAGCCGGGATTGACGGGATCGGCGCCCTCAGCGTGACGATGACCGGCTATCCCTGACTTGTGGAACGGACCTGCAGCAAACGTCGCAGGTCGTTCACACCCTTTCAGGAATTGTCGCTGCCGACCACGTCGCGCATCTTTTGCGCCTTGATGATCGAGCGGGCATACTGCTCCCAGGAAGAGCGCAGGTGAAGCATCGTCGTCGTCAGGTTCTCGGCGACGGCTTCGAGTTCCTCCAGCGCCTTCAGATTCTTGGAGAACTGCCCCGCGAGGTCTTCGGAAATGTCGCCCGCCTTGGTCGTGGCGATCATCGCCTTCAGCGACTTGCCGGTGTCCTGCGCCTGCGGCACGATCTTTGCCAGCGTCTCGTAGGCGGCGTCATATTGCAGTTCCGCCGCTTCGAGTTGCGGGCGCTGCTGGTCGAGAACGCGCAGCATGTTGCGCCAGTCGCGCATCCGGCGGTCGAGATCCTCGCTGAGGCCGGCAAAGCCGCCAGCGATTCGGCGCGGCGCGCGGGTCTGGTCGCCCAGACCGCCAGGCAGGTTCAGTTCACGGCGCGGGCGCGCCGGCTCGGAAGTCTTGGCGGCATCGATTCGAAGTGCTTCGGTCAATCCGGCGTCCAACGTCTTGATTGTGCTCTGTTCCACGGCGAACTCCACTTGAAATAGGACTTGTCAACTCTCTTCCCGAAACTGCACACAAAAGACCAAACGCGCAACGATAACGTTAAGGTCTGGTTAACACGCTGATTTTGAACTCCTTGTCGGGTCAAGTAGTATCGCTGATTTTCTTGAAGCCCGGGCCGACCCTGATCACGATTTTTTTGTCCCTTATCCCCATATTTGTTGGCATGGGCAGGCGACATCGACGATGCGCTCCGATAGCGTTCGTTAACCATTCGGGGGAACGGGGTCGTCGTGAAGCCTTACACGCACAACACATTGAATTCGCTTGCAGAAATGCAGGAGAACGAGGCTGCCTTATGGGGTCGCCGCGCAAACGACGCCGCACGGTGGGGACTATGCGACGACCATGCCGACGCACGCAGTCGCGCCCAGTCGCACCGGATTGAAGCGCTCGCTCTGCGCGCCGGAATCGACAGCGGCGCCTGAGCGCCGGTCAGTCCTTAGCCGACCATGCTCACCCCCGCATTCGGGCGAACTCCGGATCGAACAGCACCTCGTCGAGCATCCGCGCCCGGTGCCGGCGTCCGAGTAATTCGATCTCGAAGCCATTCGTCTGGTCGGCGACTTCCTGCGGCACATAGCCCATCGCGACCGACATTGCGGAGTGATGCGCATAGCCGCCAGACGTTACCCAGCCTTTCACTTCACCCCGATGCCAGATCGGCTCGTCGCCGATGACGTCGGCATCCACCGCGTCGACGGCGAAGCTGCACAGCCTGAGCGTGCCGCCATCCCGCTTCTCGCTCAACGCCGCGTCCTTCCCTATGAAATCGGCCGGTTTGTCATAGGCGATGAAGCGGCCGAGCCCCGCTTCAAGCGGCCCGTAGATCGGCCGGTATTCGCGTGCCCAGGAGCCGTAGCCCTTTTCGAGCCGCAGCGAATTGAGCGCCCGCCCGCCGAAAAGCCCGATGCCGAATTCCTCGCCCGCGGCGAGCAGCGCGTCGATCACATGACGCTGATATTCCGGCGCCACCCAGATCTCGTAGCCGAGGTCCCCCGTATAGCTCACCCGCCCGACGAGACACGGCGCCATGGCGACATCCATCTTGGCGATCGCCATGAACGGAAACGCCTCGTTCGAGACATCGGCACGCGTGAGCTTCTCCAGCACCTGCCGCGCCTCCGGCCCGGCAATCGACAACCCCACCTTACCGAGCCCCAGCGCCTCCAGCCGCACCGACCCGTCAGCCGGAAGATGCCGCTCGAACCAGCGCATGTGGAACTGCTCGGCGACGCCGGAGCCGAAGATCATCCACTCGCTGTCGAGGCTCGCGGCGGTAAAGTCCCCGATCAGCTTGCCATCCTCCTTCAGCATCGGCGCCAAAGTCATCCGCCCCGGCTTTGGAAGGCGGCACGCCAGCATCCGGTCGAGCCACGCTTCCGCGCCCGCGCCCGTCACGCGATATTTCGCAAAGCTCGAAATCTCCGACAGCCCGACGCGCTCGCGAACCGTTGCGACTTCGCGCGCGACATGCTCGAAATCGGTCGAGCGCCGCCAGGAAAAATCGTCTTTCACGCCGTCAGGTGCATACCAGAGCGGCACTTCGAGCCCATAGGCCGTGCCCCATTGCGCACCTTCTTTCGACAGGCGGTCATAGACCGGCGTGGTGCGCAATGGCCGTCCAGCCGGCAGTTCCTCGTTCGGAAACCGGATCGAGAAGCGCCGCGAATAGTTCTCGCGCACCTTGGCGTTGGTGTAGGCCATCGACGCCCAGTCGCCGTAGCGCGCCACGTCCATCGCCCAGATGTCGGCGCCCGGATCGCCCTCGATCATCCAGTTGGCTATGGCGAGCCCCACCCCGCCGCCCTGGCTGAACCCGGCCATCACCCCACACGCGACCCAGAAGCCCGGCAATCCGCGCACCGGCCCGACGAGCGGGTTTCCGTCCGGCGCGAAGGTGAACGGCCCGTTGATGATTTGCTTGATCCCGGTCTTCTGGAAGGCCGGGAAATGCCGGAAGCCCACTTCGAGCGAGGGCGCGATGCGGTCGAGATCGGGTTCCAGCAATTCATGCCCGAAGTTCCAGGGCGTCTCGTTTTCCGACCACGGCTTTCCGGCTTTCTCATAGGTGCCCATCAGCATCCCGCCGCGCTCCTGGCGCAGATAGAGCTCGCCGTCGAAGTCGACCGCATGGATGATTTCCCTGCCCGTCTTCGCGTTCCACTCCGCGACCTCCGGCATGTCCTCGGTGATCAGATACATGTGCTCCATGGCGAGCACCGGCAGTTCGAGCCCGACCATGCGCCCGACTTCGCGCGCCCAAAGCCCGCCGGCATTGACGACGTGCTCGCACACCACCTCGCCCTTGTTGGTGATGACGCGCCATAAGCCGTCCGCGCGGCGAACGATGTCCTCGACCTTGGTGAAGCGTTCGACGGAGGCGCCGAGCTTGCGCGCCGCCTTGGCATAGGCGTGGGTGACGCCGGACGGGTCGAGATGGCCGTCTTCCTTGTTCTTCACCGCGCCGACGAATTCCTTCGGATCGAGCAACGGCATCAGGTCGCCGGCTTCCTGCGCCGAGATTTCTTCGAGCTCGATACCGAGATAGCGCCCCTTGGCGACGAGATTGCGCAGCCAGTCCATGCGCGCCTCGGTGGCCGCCAGAAGCACGCCGCCCGTCAGGTGTACGCCCGTCGCCTGGCCCGACAGTTCCTCGATCTCCTTGTAGAGTTCGATCGTGTATTTCTGGAGCTTGGCAACATTCGGATCGCCATTGATCGTGTGCATCCCGCCGGCCGCGTGCCAGGTCGAACCGGAGGTGAGTTCGTCGCGCTCCAGCAGAAGGACATCCCTCCAGCCCGCGCGTGCAAGATGATAGAGCACGGAGCAGCCCACCACCCCGCCCCCGATGACCACGACCTTGGCATGTGATTTCATGGATATTCCTGTGACATCAGATGGTTGAACTGGTTGGTGGAATCTGGGTGGAAGCAAGTTTCCCGGTTATTCGGGGCGGCATTGGCGAGGCCCCATCGCCAATGCCACGAATTCGGTCTCAAGGCTCCCCGCTCCCGATCGCCTCGCGCCGCCGCGCCACATAATCATCGAGCGCATCACGGACTCCCGCATCCATCGCGGGTTCCACATAGTCGTCCAGCGCCTTCTTCCAGACCGCCGTCGCCCGCTGCGTCGCATCGAGGCTCCCGGCCTCCTCCCAGCTCTCGAAATTCTGCCAGTTCGACAGGATCGGCTGATAGAAGGCGTTGGAATATCGCTCCAGCGTGTGCGCATCGCCGAAGAAGTGCCCGCCCGTCGGCACCCGGCCGAGCGCGTCCAGCGCCAATTCACCCTCATCGACGGCGATCGGCGTCAGGAACTCCATCATGTGCTGGATCATCTCGACGTCGATGACGAATTTCTCGAAGCTCGCCGTCAGTCCACCCTCCTGCCAGCCGGCGGCGTGGTAGACGAGATTGCCATGGCCGAGGATCGCACCCCACAGAGCCATTGACGTCTCATAGGCGCCTTGCGCGTCGGCTGCGTTCGAGGCGGAGCCAGGCGTCGTGCGGTAGGGCAGGCCGTAACGCCGCGCAAGCTGCCCGGACGCGATGTTGGCCTTGGTGTTTTCCGGCGTGCCGAAGGCCGGCGCGCCCGACTTCATGTCGACGTTGGAGGTGAATGCGCCATAGATCACCGGCGCGCCCGGCCGCACGAGCTGCGTCAGCGCGATACCGGCCAATGCCTCGGCATTTTGCTGCGCCAATGCGCCGGCCAGCGTCACCGGGCTCATCGCCCCCATCAGCGTGAATGGGGTCACGCAGACCGACTGGCCGTGTTCGGACATGGCGATCATGCCGTCCAGCATGTCGCCGTCGAAGCGGCGCGGCGAGTTGACCGAGATGATCGTCGTCACCGACGGGTCGTCGCGCATCTCGTCTAGCGTCAGCCCCCGCGCGAGCGCGGCCATCTTCACCCCATCGAACGCCCGCCCCGCCCCGATCGCCGAAACGTGGAACGCCTTGTCGGTCAGCGTCAGATTGGCGCGATAGGTGTCGAGATGGCGTGAATTGGCCGGCAGTTCCGTTGGCGCGCAGACCTGGTTGCCGAGCATGTGGATGCAGTTGAAATGCTGCGCCAGCCGCACGAGGTCGCAATAGTCGGCATAATTTCCCGACCGCCGCCCGCGCTCCATGTCGTGGACGTTGGGCGGGCCGGCGACGAGCGTGAAATTGATCGCATCGCCGCCGAGCGTCAGCCGGTTGGCCGCGTTGCGCGGCGTCAGGTGAAAGGAGGACGGCGCTCTGGCGACCGCATCGAGGACGAGCCCCCGGTCGAGCCGGACGAGCCCGCTCGCATGATCGATCTCAGCCCCTGCCGTCTCGAAGATCGACAGCGCCTGCGCGCTCATGATCTCGACGCCGAAATTCTCCAGGATATGCAGCGACGCGTCGTGGATCGCCTCGATCTGGTCTTCCGAGAGCAGCGCCATCGGCGGATAGGGATTGCGCACGGCGCGACGCGGCAATTGCGCGATCCCCGTGTCCTCGGAACGGCGGGCACGGTCGGCGGATCGGCGGCGGCGGGGCTGGGTCATGCCGCCAATGTGCTGAGTGAAGAAAAACCGCGCTAGAAGAAATACGACATCGAATTGCGCCGAATACGCCAGTTCGCGAATAGATAGATCGAGTAGAAACAGAAAAACGGCATTTCATGCCGTTTTATCTACAGCGCCGCTTGGTACCCGCTTTAGCCCTCGTCCGAGCCCCCCACCGGTCGCGCGCCGATCGCGCGGCGCGCTTCCTCGGGGGAAGCCGCCACGTCGACGGGCCGGTTCGGCTTCCGCCGGGCGCCGGCCGCCTCGGCCTCTTCCTTTGCTGTCGCGGCAAGGCTGGGCTTCACCTCGGCGCTGGCGGCAGACCGCCCCTCGCCCGCTTCCGTCAACGATTTTTCCGGCGTGGAATCGCCTGGCGTCGCGGTCATCTCCTTGGACGCCGCGATCGGCCGCTCGCCACCGGAGACGCCATCGTCGATCGGATGTTCCCCTGCGTCCTGCACGGGACCGCGCGAGGCGTCTGGACCGGAAACGGCGCTCGCCGCATCAGCTTCCTTCTTGCCGTCGAAGCTGATCACCGGCTCCATCTTCGCCAAATCCGCATCGTCGAGCCAGCACAGGCTCCTGTGACCGCCGCCAAGCTCGCGCAGCGGCGGCAGTTCGGTCTCGCATTTGTTGCCCGGCACCAGGCTCTTGTAGTTGCACCGCGTCTGGAACGGGCAGCCCGAAGGCGGGTTCATTGCCGATGGAATGTCCCCTTCGAGCACGATATGCTTCTTGACCACGGACGTGTCGGCGATCGGGATCGCGGACAAAAGCGCCTCGGTATAGGGGTGGTAGGGCGGCGCGAATATCTGGTCGGTCGTTCCCTGCTCCACGATATGGCCGAGATACATGACGACGACGCGGTCGGCGAGATAGCGCACGACCGACAGATCGTGGCTGATGAACAGCATCGTGGTCTTGTTCTTGCGCTGGATGTCCATCAGGAGTTCGGTCACCGCCGCCTGAACCGATACGTCGAGCGCCGACACGGGCTCGTCGGCCACCACCACCCGCGCATTTCCGGCAAAGGCGCGCGCGACGCCGATGCGCTGCTTTTGCCCGCCCGAAAGCTGACGCGGCATTCGCGTCGCGAAGGCGCGGGGCAGCTTGACGAGGTCCAGCAGTTCGAACATGCGCTGCTTGCGCTCGGCCGTATTGCTCCCGACCTTGAACTTTTCCAGCGTGCGGATGATCTGCGAGCCGACCGAATGGCTGGGATTGAGCGTGTCGAACGGGTTCTGGAACACCATCTGGATCGACGAGATCGTTTCCGTGTCGCGGCCCTCGATCGGCGTGCCGCCGATCGACTTGTTGTCGAGCGTCACCGAGCCGTCCGTCGCCGTTTCGAGGCCGAGCAAAACCTTGGCGAGCGTCGATTTCCCGCAGCCCGATTCACCGACGATCGCGACCGTCTCGCTCTCGCGCGCCTCGAAGCTGATCTGCTCGTTGGCCTTGACGGTGCGCGTGTCGCCGCCGCCGAAGATCGCGTTGGCGGCAACCTCGTAATGCTTCTTCAGCTTCTCGATCTTGAGCACCGGCGCGCCGGGCTTCACCGCTTCCTTCTGCGTGGTCGCACCTTCCGGCAGCGCCGTCCAGTCGATCTGGTCGAAGCGGACGCAGCGGCTCAGATGTCCCTCATGGCCATCCACCATCACCATCGGGATTTCGGCGGCATCGCAGACACCCTCGACGAAATGGTGGCAGCGCGGACCGAAATTGCAGCCCTTCGGCCTTTCATGCGGAAGCGGCAATTGCCCCGGAATGGCAATCAGCGGCCGCGAATTCTTGTCCGCCCCCGGCAGCGGGATTGAGCGGAAAAGTCCTTGCGTATAGGGGTGGCGCATATGGTCGAAGACGTCGCGGATCGAGCCTGTCTCCACCGCCTCGCCCGAATACATCACGGTGATCTTGTCGCAGGTTTCGAGGATCAGCCCCAGATTGTGCGACACGAAGATCATCGACGTGCCGAAGCGCTTGCCGAGATCCTTGACGAGTTCGACGATGCCCGCCTCCACCGTCACGTCGAGCGCCGTCGTCGGCTCGTCGAGCAGCAGCAGCGTCGGCTTTGAGAGCAGCGCCATGGCGATGACGATGCGCTGCTGCTGGCCGCCTGAAAGCTGGTGCGGATAAGACCCCATCATGCGCGCCGGATCGGGCAGCCGAACGGCTGTCAGCATGTCGAGCGCGCGATCATAGGCTTCCTGCTTGGAGACCTTTTCGTGAATGATCGGCACTTCCATCAACTGCCGTCCGACCTTCATCGCCGGGTTCAGGCTCGCCATCGGCTCCTGGTAGATCATGGCGATCTTGTTGCCGCGGATGGCGCGCAGTTCCTCATCCGACATGTCGCCCATGTCGCGGCCCTGGAACTTGATCCGGCCGCCGACGATCTTCCCGACATTGGAAAGGTCGCGCATGATGCCGAGCGAGACGGTCGACTTGCCGCAACCCGATTCCCCGACGATCCCCATCGCCTCGCCCGGCATGACCGAACAGGAAAAATCCATCACCGCCGGGATTTCCCCGCGCTTGGTGAAGAATGATATGGACAGGTTCTCGATCTCCAGGATCGGCGCCGCGCTTTCGACGGCGGAGGATTTGACGGTCTCGTTCATGGCCTCAATCCTTCAGCGACTGTTCGCGCAGCGCATCGGCGAGCAAATTGAGCCCGAGCACGAAGCTCATCAGCGCGATGACGGGCGGCAGAGCCGGGTGGACGAAGGCGCGCAGCAGGCGGCTCGCATCCTTGATCGCCGTTCCCCAGTCGGGGCTTTCGGGCGACAGGCCGAGACCGAAATAGCCGAGCGTGCCGAGCAGGATCGTCGTGTAGCCGATGCGCAGGCACGCATCGACGATCAGCGGCCCGCGCGCATTGGGCAGCACTTCCCACAGCATGATGTACCAGGGCGTCTCGCCGCGCGTCTGCGCCGCCGCCACGTAGTCGCGCGTCTTGATGTCCATGACGAGGCCGCGCACGATGCGGAACACGCCGGGGCTCGACGCGAACACCACGGCCACGAAGATGTTGAGCTCGTTCGGCGAGATCTGGATCAGCCCGAGCGGATCGGCGTTGAACACCAGGCCAGCATAGATCCAGCCGCCGATCACGACCGTCAGCCCGAGTTGGATGGCAAGCAGACCCGGCCGGTGCTTGTTGCGCGTGTAGAACAGCGTGGCGAAGAAGATGATCGGAAACAGGAAGAACACCCCCGCCATCGCATAGGGGATCGGCGTTTCCATGATGCCGGGCGTCACCAGCAGATAGAACAGCAGGATCACCGGGAAGGCGAGCACGAGATTGGCGAGGAAGGACAGGATCGAGTCGATCCGCCCGCCATAATAGCCCGCCGGCAAGCCCAGCGTCGTGCCGACCATCAGCGCGAAGCCGGTCGCTGCCGGCGCGATCAGAAGCACGATCTGACTGCCATAGATGGTGCGCGAGAAGATGTCGCGCGCGAGCCGGTCGCCGCCGAAGAGAAAGGCCTGGCCCGATTCCGGCTCGATGGCGCCGGGCAGCGCATCCTTCATGATCAGGATCTGCCCGAGCGGGTTGAACGGCGCGATCGTGCCGGCGAAGATCGCCGTGAAAAGCCAGAAATAGCAGATCGAGACGCCGACGATGCCGACGCCATTGCCGAACAATTCGCCGTAGAGCCCAAGTCGCTTGCGAAAGGCGAAACTCGCACCCAGAACGATGAGGAGCGCAACCCACACCGGCCAGAAGCGTACGAGAACGCCGGTCAGGATCTGCAATCCGCTCAGATATTCGTGCTGCATAAGCGTCTTCCCCTACTGAACGCGAATGCGCGGATTGAGATAGGCATAGCCGACATCGGAAATGAGCTGGGTGAACAGCACCACGAATACCGAGACGAGCGAGCAGCCGAGAAGCATGTCGATGTCGTTGTTGCCGGCCGCTTCCACCAGTGTGAAGCCGAAGCCCTGATAGCGGAACATGACCTCGACGATGACGACGCCTGTCAGGAGCCACGGAAATTGCAGCATGATGACGGTGAAGGGCGCGATCAGAGCGTTGCGCAGCGCGTGCTTGACGACGACCGTGGAAAAGCCGAGCCCCTTCAGCCGTGCCGTGCGGATATATTGCTGCGTCATCACCTCGACCATCGAGGCGCGCGTCATGCGCGCGATATAGCCGATGCCGTAGATCGCCATCGTCATGACCGGCAGCGTGAAATTGTTGAAGGTGATGCCCTGGTTGGTCGCGCTCGCCGCCGATCCGTTGAGCCAGCCGAGCCACGATGCGAAGACGACGGTGAAGATGACGCCGGAGACATATTCGGGCGTCGCCGTCGTGGTGATGGCGGCGACCGAGAGACTTCGGTCGGTCCGCGTCCCCTCCCGCATCCCGGCAAGGATGCCCATCAAAAGCGCGATCGGCACCATGGTCACCATGACCCAGAACATCAGCTTGCCGGTCGCCGCCAACGCCGGAAAAAGCCGTTCCTCGACCGACGTGCGGAACTTGGTGGAACAACCCCAGTCGCCCTGGAGGATGCCCGAATAGGCCGGCTCCATCGGCCCCGAGCAATAGCTGAAACGCGGCTGGGCCTCACCGGCCTCGTTGACCACCGGCGCCTTTTGCACGACGCCCAGCCACTGGCCGTAACGCACGAAGAACGGCTCGCGATAGCCGTTGCGCACCAGCCAGCTTTCGATCTGTTCGTCGGAGGAGCGCATGTCGATCTGGCTGATCGACAGACGCCGCAGGTTGGGCTCCAGATTGACGAGGAAGAACACCACCAGCGTCAGGCAAAGCATCGTGAGTGCCATGACGCCGAGACGCCGCAAGATAAATGACAGCATTGGCCCCCTGCCGTTCTGGTTGGGGTTTGTTGTTATGTTCCCGAAGCATTCGGGCGAAGGCCGTCAGCCGGCCTCCGCCCCTGTCGAAATGTGCGCGCGTCAGGCGCTTTCGTCGAGCCAGACCTTGCCGAAATCATGTTCGAAGGTCGGATGCATTCCGTGGTTCTTCACCGCGGCGACGGAGTGGTTGTAGAGGCTGCGCCAGTAGGGCTGGATGATGATGCCGGAATCCTGGATCATCTTCTGGATATCGCCCATCACGGCCTTGCGCTCTTCCGGGTCCGCGATCGTCAGCGCCTCGTTGATCTTGGCGTCGAGTTCGGGGTCGGAATAGGCCGTCTCGTTCCAGGCTTCGCCGGTTCGGAACGCGATCGAAACCACCTGGATGCCGAGCGGGCGCATGTTCCAGTTGGTCATCGAATAGGGGTATTTCGTCCAGTCGTTCCAGAAGGTCGAGCCCGGAAGCACCGTCCGCTTCACCTTGAATCCAGCCTCGCGAAGCTGCGCGGCAATGGCGTCGCCCGTATTGCGGTGCCAGTCCTCGTCGACGGTGATGAGGTCGTGCTCGTAGTCCATCTGCCCGGCCTCTTCCATGAGGCGCTTGGCTTCCTCGATATTGCGCTCGACCTTCGGCATCTCGACATATTCGGGATGGATCGGCGCGACCTGGTGGTTTTCCGCCGGCCGGCCGGCATTGCCGTAACCGAGCGCCAGGATCGTGGCGTTGTCGACGGCGAGTTGCAGGGCGTTGCGCACATCGCGATTGTCATAGGGCGCATTCGCGACATTGGTGCGCGCGACGATGGTCGAGGCCGTGACGACTTCCGATGTCTCGATGCCGATCCCTTCGAGGATCGCCACGAAATCGGCCGTCGTTTCATGGTTCGTGTGGACCTCGCCCGATTCATAGGCCGAGACCATGGCCGCCGGATCGGTGCCGTAGTCGATGAACTCGACGCCGTCGAGATAGACGTCGCCGCCCCACCAGTCGCCGTTCTCGCGGCGCTTGTAGACCACGCGCTCGGCCACGTCGTAGGAGACGAGTTCGAACGGGCCGGTGCCGATCGGATTGGCGACGAAATCGGCGCCCGTCTCGTCGAAGGACGGATGAACGACGAGACCGGGATAATCGGCCAGATTGGGAATGAGCGCGATGTCCGGCGTGGTGAGCGTCAGCTTCACCGTCATGTCGTCGACCTTCTCGATCGCGCCCTCGCGGGCGGTTCCCGAATCCGCATCGACGAGCGTGCCCATGCGGCCGGCCATCGAATTGCCTTCCGCGCCGCGCTCGCACCAGCGGTTGAAGTTGAAGATCACGTCATCGGCGGTGAACGCGTCGCCATTGGTCCAAGTCACGCCGGGCCGCACATGCAGCACATATTCGGTCGCGTCCTCGTTCACTTCCCAGCTTTCGAGCAGATAGGGCTCGATGGCGAAGTCGCGCGTGTATTTCACCAGCGGCTCGAGCGACTGGCGCAGCGCATTGGCGATCTCGGACCAGTCCGCCGTGCGCGGGTCCTTCGGCTCCTTGATCGGCATTGCGACACGCAGGACGCCGCCGGTCACCGGCTCGCCGTCCTGCGCGCGCGCGGCTGTCGGGGCCACCAGGCCGATCATCGAATAGGCCATTGCGGTGGAGGCGCCGAAGACGGTCGCCATGGTCAGGAATTCGCGGCGGTCCATCGTGCCCGCCTTTGCCGCTTCCGCCATCTTGGAAATCTTGGCGGGAACACGGTCTCCATTGCTCTTGAAGAACCTCATGACTGTCATCTCCCATTATGTATGCCTGAACCCCTACCATCCCGTATCGGTCGGCCATTGTCAAAAATGGTGCCAGATCAGGATGTTCGGCGCTGAATGTGACTCGCTCCGATCGCCTTCAGTCGCGCAAAAGCGACATGGATGGCGCTATTTCACCACTCAAGCGACAAAAATTGACGTTGCGTCGCCCTCGTTCGCGTTGCCGCCACGCCACAGGAGCATGGCCCGATAACATCTTGGTGACAGCGCCGATTGACGCCGGCTTCGCCGCCCTGCTACCCATCATACAGCTTGAGGTGCCTTGCGTCGTCGGACGCGGGCTAAGAGGGAATACGGAAGGACGAAGCTTCGTCCGAGCCGTGGCTGCCCCCGCAACTGTAAGCGCCGAGGACATTCGACAACCCACTGGGCTCGCCCGGGAAGGGGAATGATCCGCCGAAGCGCGAGCCAGGAAACCTGCCTCGAGTGTCACCTTTGCCGGATGCGGGGCGCGTTCGGGGCTGTGGTTTCGCAGTGGTGACTTCTGTCATCGCTGGCGATACCGGGGCTGCAACGGTTCTGTGTCTCCCAGCATCGTTGAGAAGCTTGAGCTGCCGCCCGCGACACGCGCCCGGCACGGGGGACCAAATGAATATTTCCACTCTCGGCGCGGCCTGCGCCGTCTCCGCCATCGCCGTTCTGGCGAGCCTACCCGCCCATGCCCAGTTTACCGAACTGCCGCAGATCGTCGTCACGCCCAACCGCGCGCCGACCGATGCGAGCAAGACCGGCTCGCGCGTCGAGACGGTCAGCCGCGAGGAGATCGAGGAGAAGTCGCAGCCGCTCGTCATCGACTATCTCGACCGTCTCCCCGGCATCTCCGTCTCCACCCCCGGCGGCCCCGGCGGCGAAGGCTCGCTGTCCGTGCGCGGCGCACCACGCCGCTACGTCAAGACGCTCTATAACGGCATCGACATCGCCGACACGACCAGCCCGCAGGTCCAGACCTCCTACCAGTATCTCCTGTCGTCCGGCATCGACACGATCGAGGTCTTGAAAGGCTCGCAATCGACGCTCTACGGCTCCGACGCCATCGCCGGCGTGATCAGCCTGTCGACTCTCGGCGACATCGAACCGGGCGTCACGCACCTGCTTCACGGCGAAGGCGGCTCTTTCGGCACAGCCCGCGGCTCCTACGGCCTGCGCGCCGCCAACGACGACGCTAGGGCCGCGATCAACATCGCCGGCTTCCGCACCGACGGCATCTCGGCCGCCGCGGCCGGCACCGAGCGCGACGGCTACGAGAACGTCACCTTCGACGCCGCCGGTGAGTATCGTCTCAACGACATGGTGTCGGTCTTCGGGTCGCTTCTCTATATCGATGCGACAGCGGAATATGACGATGGCGGCACGAACCCAACCGACAATCCGTTCAACGTCAACCTGTCCCGCCAGCTTGCCGGACGCGCGGGAGTCAATTTCGATCTTCTCGACGGTCGCGCCCGCAATACGGTTTCAGTTCAGGCCTTCGATCTCGATCGCGGCATACGCTCGGTCTCCGCTTTCGGGCCGTTCGACGCGGATTATGCCGGTCGACGCACCAAGTTCGACTATCAGGGCGCTTTCGACGCAAATGACTGGCTGACCCTGCAATACGGTGCCGACCATGAGCGCCAGAATGCCCGTATCACCAACAATTTTGGCTCGGACACGGACGATGACTTCTCGCTGACCGGCGTCTGGGGCCAGATCGTCGCCGAACCGGTCGCAGGCTTCGTTCTGACGGGCGGGTTGCGGCACGACAGCCATTCGGAGTTCGGCAATTATACGACCTATCGCGCCACAGGCTCCTACGCATTCGATACGGGCACGCGGATTCACTCGTCGCTCGGAACCGGATTCCGTTCGCCGAGCCTGTTCGAACTCTACGACCCGTTCTCCGGCAACGACACCTTGCAGCCCGAGGAAAGCTTCTCCTTCGACATTGGCGTCGAGCAGCGTTTCCTCGCCGATCGGCTGGTCGCGGACGTCACATTCTTCCACCTCGATATCGACAACCTGATCAACTTCGTGGGATCACGATATGTCCAGACGCCCGGACGCTCGCGCCAGCAGGGCGTCGAGGCTTCGGTCCTCTATGACGTCAACGAGTGGCTCGCTCTCGGCGGCGCCTATACCTACACCTCCACCCGCGACGCCAACGGCAGCCGCAACATCCGCGTCCCCCGCCACGAAATCGGCCTGTCTGCCGCCTACCGCCCGGCGGAAAAGTGGACGATCTCCGCCGACGCCAAGATCGCGGTCGACACGGTCGACAGCGGCAACTTCGAGCTCGACGACTACGTGCTCGTCAATGCCAAGGTCGCCTACCAGGCGACCGAGAGCACGGAATTCTACGTCCGCGCCGAAAACCTGCTCGATCAGGACTACCAGACCGTCCGCGGCTACAACACGCCCGGCTTCGCCGCTTTCGCCGGCATCAAGTCGAGGTTCTGATGCGAGAATGTCCGGCAGATCGGAAAGGTTCGGGCGCCGTCGCGCGCCCCTCTGTCCTGCCGGACATCTCCCCCGCGAGGGGGCAGATCACGCACGCCGACGACGAGCCTGATCTCCCCACCTGCGGGGGGTCCGAAGGACGGGCCGAGACCCGCGGCTCGGGCCAGGGCGCCTGGCAAGGCAGAGGGGGGCAACGTCGAGCATTGACGCTGACGATCTTGCTTTCAGTAGTCGCAGCCCAAGCCCACGCCGGCGACCTCCCCCGCGTCATGTCGATGAACGTGTGCACGGACCAGCTCGTCCTTCTCCTCGCCGGACCCGAACAGATCGCCTCCCTCTCCGACCTCTCCCTCGACCCCTCCCTCTCCTTCCTCCACGAAACGGCCGCGCCCTACCCCAAGAACAGTGGCCGCGCCGAAGACGTGTTCCTGTCCAGCCCCGACCTTGTCGTCACCGGCACTTTCTCGCTGCACAACACGACCAGCCTCCTCGAAACGCTCGACTTCGCGGTCGAGGAATTCCCCTACGACCAGTCCGTCGACACCATCCCCGGCGAGATCCGGCGCATGGGCGCGCTCATCGGCCAGGATGCGAAGGCCGAGAACATCGCATCGACCTATGAGCGCGATCTGGCCGACCTTCGGTCCCGCCAGTGCTCCGCAAAACCCACCGCCATCGCCTATGAGCAGAACGGCGTGGTGCTCGGCGAAGGCACACTCGCGGACAGCGTGATCGATGCCGCGGGCCTCACCAACCTTGCCACCACGCTCGGCTATTCGGCCATGACCCCGCTGCCGCTCGAACAACTCGTCTCGCATCAGCCTGACATCGTCATCGTTTCCGAACCGATGGCCGACGCGCCGGCCCTTGCCGACCAGATCGCCGATCATCCCGCCCTGCGCGCGCTCGAAACCTCGCGCATCGGCGCCTTCGTCCCGCGCGGCGCCTGGGCCTGCGGCGGCCCCTTCGTCATCGAGGCCGTGCGCGCGCTGACCGAGTTGCGCGAAGAGATCGCTTCCTGCGATCCGGCGCGGTAGAAGGCGCGATGCTGAACGCAATCCTCGGCCTCGCCTGCCTCATATTGACTGCCGCCTCGCTGCTCGTCGGCCCCGCCGATCTCGACCTGGCGTCCAGCGTTTCGGGCCTCTTTGCCGGCGGCGACGAGGCAGCGATCATAATCATGCAGGAAATCCGCCTGCCTCGCGCCCTTCTTGCGCTCACCATCGGCATCAGCCTCGGCCTCGCCGGCGCGGTGCTTCAGGGCCTCTTACGCAATCCGCTCGCCGAGCCCGGCCTCATCGGCGTCACCGCGTCGGCCTCCTTCGGCGCGGTGGCGATCTTTTATTCGGGCCTTGCCGGCGCTTCGCTCTACGCTTTGCCGGCGGGTGCGCTAGCGGGCGCGGCCCTGTCAGTCGTCGTCCTCCTCGCCATCGCCGCCCGCAACGGCGCGACGCTCACCTTGATCCTCGCCGGCGTCGCGCTGACCAGCCTCACCGGCGCGCTGACCTCGCTGGTGTTGAACCTGTCGCCCAACCCCTTCGCTTCCTATGAGATCATCTTCTGGCTGCTCGGCTCGCTGCGCGACCGCTCGATGAGCCATGTCTGGCTGGCACTGCCGCTGATGGCGCTCGGCTGGCTGCTGCTCGCCGCGTCCGCGCGCGCGCTCGACGCGCTGTCGCTCGGCGAGGAAGCGGCATCCAGCCTCGGCATCCGCCTGTCGGCGACGCGTCTGCTGGTCGTGCTCGGCACGGCGCTCGCCGTCGGCGCGGGCACGGCGGTCGCCGGCGCCATCGGTTTCATCGGCCTCGTCGTGCCCCACCTCGTGCGCCCCTTCACCAACCGCCTGCCCTCCAGCCTGCTCGTCCCGAGCGCGCTCGGCGGAGGCGCGCTGCTTCTGGCCGCCGACATCGCCGCGCGCCTCGTCGTGCCGACGCGCGAATTGAATGTCGGCGTGCTGACGGCATTGATCGGCGCGCCCTTCTTCCTATGGCTCGTCGTCCGCGCCCGGCGGGAGCTGTTCTGATGCTCGCCGCCCGCAACCTTTTCGTCAGCCTCTCCGGCCGCCCGATCCTCCACGAGGTCGCGCTTGCGCTACAGCCCGGCGAAGTGGTCGGACTGCTCGGCCCCAACGGCGCCGGCAAGTCGACGCTGATGCGCGCCCTTTCAGGCCTTCTTCCCTTTTCGGGCGCCGTCGAACTCGACGGACGGAACCTTGCGGCCATGAACGACCGCGCCCGCGCGCGCGAAATCGCCTTCCTTCCGCAGGCCCGCGCCATCGCCTGGCCGCTGTCGGTCGAAAACGTCGTCCGCCTTGGCCGCACGCCCTGGCGCGGCCTCGGCGCGCTGTCGCCGAAGGATCTCGCCATCGTCACCGATGCCATGGAGGCCATGGACGTCGCCGCGCTGGCGGACCGCCCGGTCACCGAACTCTCCGGCGGCGAACAGGCCCGTGTTCTCGCCGCCCGCGCCATGGCGCAGACGACGCCGGTCCTCCTTGCAGACGAGCCCGTCTCCGGCCTCGATCCCGCGCACCAGATGTCGATGATGGCCGCCTTCCGTCGCCTCGCCGGCGACCGTCGCGCGATCCTCGTCTCGCTCCACGACCTGACGCTCGCCGCACGCTGGTGCGACCGTCTGGTTGTGATGACGGAAGGCCGCATCGCGGCCGAGGGCAAGCCCGCCGACATCATGACCGGCGAGCGCCTGCGCGAAGTCTTCGGCATCACCGCCCACATCGCCCACGACGAATGCGGCCTGATCTTCGCGCCGACGGGTCTGGCGGCGCTGGAGGGGCCGGAAGTCTAAGCGTGGAGATTGACCCTTCAATGCGTCGCCCGGTTTGAAGGGAAGGCTCGGCGTGGATGCCCTCCCTCCCCCTTGAGGGGAGGGATAAAGGGTGGGGGTCACTTCGGAAAAAACCTGCCGCCACTTCAACTCAACGTCCGCCGCACAGCATCCCGCCACCCTGCCAGCTTCGTCTCCCGCAGCCCGTCCGCCATTGCCGGCTCGAACCGGCGATCGAGCTTCCACGCTTTCGAGAAATCCTCCATCCCCGACCAGACCCCGGCGCGCGAGCCCGCCAGCCACGCCGCCCCCAGCGCGGTCGTCTCCAGGATCGTCGGCCGGTCGACGGGCGCGTCGAGGATGTCGGCGAGGCGCTGCATCGTCCAATCGGAGGCGACCATACCGCCGTCGACCCTCAGCACCGTCTGCCCGCGCGCATCCGTCCAATCCTTTTTCATCGCATCGAGCAGGTCGCGCGTCTGGAAGGCGACGGATTCGAGCGCCGCGCGGGCGAATTCCGCCGGGCCGGTGCTGCGCGTCAGGCCGAAAATCGCCCCGCGCGCATCCGCGTCCCAGTGCGGCGCGCCGAGCCCGACGAAGGCCGGCACGAGATAGACTTGCTGAGTCTCGTCAGCCTCCGCCGCAAGCCGGCCGCTTTCCTCGGCCTTGCCGATCACCTTGATCCCGTCGCGCAGCCATTGCACCGCCGCCCCGGCGACGAAGATCGAGCCTTCCAGCGCGTAGGTCGTCCGTCCGTCGAGGCGATAGGCGATGGTGGTCAAGAGCCGGTTCTTCGAGCGCACCAGCGTCCCGCCGGTATTGAGCACGGCGAAGCAGCCGGTCCCGTAGGTGGATTTCATCATGCCGGGCGCAAAGCAGGCCTGGCCGATCGTCGCCGCCTGCTGGTCGCCGGCAACGCCGAGGATCGGGATCGCCGCGCCGAACAGCGACGCCTCCGTCACCCCGAAATCGGCCGCGCTGTCCATCACCTCCGGCAGCATAGACAGCGGCACGTCGAGAAGTTGGCCGAGTTCGGCATCCCATTCATTCGTCTCGATATTGAAGAGCAGCGTGCGCGACGCATTGGTCGCGTCGGTGACGTGCGCCGCACCGCCCGTCAGCTTCCAGATGAGATAGGAATCGATCGTACCGGCAAGCAGTTCGCCCGCCTCGGCCCGCCCCCGCGCGCCGTCCACATTGTCGAGTAGCCAGGCAAGCTTGGTGCCCGAGAAATAGGGATCGAGCAGAAGCCCGGTCTTCGCGGAAAAGACGTCCTCAAGCCCCTTCTCCTTCATCTCGTTGCAGATCGCGGCGGTGCGCCGGTCCTGCCAGACGATGGCGTTGTCGATGGGCTTGCCCGTCGCCTTGTCCCAGACGACGACCGTCTCGCGCTGGTTGGTGATGCCGACCGCGGCGATGTCCGCCGCCGAAACGCCCGCCTTGCCGAGCGCAATCTTCACCACCGCGACGACGCTCTCCCAGATTTCCTCCGCATCGTGCTCGACCCAGCCGGAATGCGGGAAATGCTGCGTGAATTCCTGCTGCCCGACGCCGGCGATCTTCATTTCACCGTCGAAGACGATCGCCCGGCTCGACGTCGTGCCCTGATCGATCGCGAGAACGAACCCGCTCATGAAATCCTCCCAAATTTCGGCTGTCAGGCGGCCTGCGAAAGCCCGCCCATGAAAGCGTCGAGATCTGCGGCCTCGCTCTTCGACAGAACGAGCCCGCGCTTGGTGCGCCGCCACAGAACGTCCTCGGCGGTCATCGCCCACTCATGCGCCATCAGATAGCAGATTTCGGACTCGTAAAGGTCGGCGCCGAAATGACGCCCCAGATCCTCGAACGATTTCGCCGAACCGAGAATGCTTCGCGCCCGCGTGCCGTAGAGCCGGGTCAGCCGTCTTGCGTAATCCTTGTTCAAGAACGCGTAGTCGGCTTGCAGCTTGCGAACCGTCTCGTCGAACGTGCCGACCGCAAAATCGCCGCCCGGCAGCGTCGCCCTCTGCGTCCAGGGCCGGCCTTTGGCGCCGATCAGCCCCTCGATCTTCGCCAGCATCGATTCGGCCAGCCGCCGGTAGGTGGTGATCTTGCCGCCGAAGATGTTGATCAAAGGCGCACCGTCCGTATCGGCCTTCAGCACATAGTCGCGCGTCGCCTCCTGCGCCTTCGACGCACCGTCGTCATAAAGCGGGCGCACGCCCGAGAAAGTCCACACGATGTCCTCGCGCCGCACCGGCTCGGCGAAATATTCGCTCGCCGAGGCGATGAGGTAGTCCGTCTCCGCTTTGCTGATCGCGACGTCCTTCGGGTCGCCCTGATAGTCCTGGTCGGTCGTCCCGATCATGGTGAAATCGTCGTGATAGGGAATGGCGAAGATGATCCGCCCGTCCGCATTCTGGAAAAAATAGGCGCGCGGATCGTCGAATTTCTTCCGTACGACGATGTGGCTGCCCTGGACGAGCCGCACATTATGGACGTCCCTGCGCCCCACCGTCTCCGACAGCACATGGTCGACCCACGGCCCACCCGCATTGACGAGAAGCCGCGCCCGCACGCTCTCGCGCCGGCCCGTCGTCTGGTCCTCGATCTCGACCGACCAGGCGTCTGCTTCCCGCTTGGCGGAAATCACCTTGGTGCGCGTGCGGATCACCGCGCCCTTGTCGGCGGCATCTCGCGCATTGAGCACGACGAGCCGCGCGTCATCGACGCCGCAATCCGAATATTCGAAAGCCTTCGAGAAAAGCGGCTTCAAAGGCCGGCCGGCCGGATCGCTCGTCATGTCGAGGACGCGCGTCTTCGCCAGGAGCCTGCGCCCGCCGATATGGTCGTAGAGGAACAGCCCGAGCCGCAGCAGCCAGGCCGGGCGAAGACCCTTGTGATGCGGCAGCACGAACCGCATCGGCCAGATGATGTGCGGCGCGCTCGTCCACAGGATTTCGCGCTCTTTCAGCGCCTCGCGCACCAGCCGGAACTCGTAGTGCTCCAGATAGCGCAGCCCGCCATGGATCAGCTTGGTCGACCAGGACGAGGTTCCGCTTGCGAGGTCGTTCATCTCGGCCAGAAACACCGAATGGCCGCGCCCGGCGGCGTCCCGTGCGATGCCACAGCCATTGATGCCGCCGCCGATGATGAAGATGTCGTGGATCGTTTCGTCAGGCACGTCAATTATCCGATTTCGAAATCAAACGAAATCTAAATGAAACTTCATCGAAATCCAAGGGCGCTATCGCCCCGTTTCCACCAGTTGCACGGCCGCTTCCTTGCAGACGCGCTTGATCTCGCTGCTCGGGCACCGGTCGGTGACGAAGCTCGAAACCTGCGACAAATGCGCGATGCGCACTGGCGCGGTACGCTCGAACTTGGTCGAATCGGCCACGAGAATGACGTGCCGGGCATTGGCGATGATCGCCTGCGCGACCTTCACTTCGCGAAAATCGAAATCGAGCAATGCGCCGTCCTCGTCGATCGCGGAGGCGCCGATCACCGCGTAGTCGGCCTTGAACTGGCGGAAGAAGTCGACCGCCGCCTCGCCCACCACGCCGCCGTCCGAGCCGCGAACCACGCCGCCCGCGATCACAACCTCGATCGACGGCTGCACGCGCATCCGGTTGGCGACGTTGATGTTGTTGGTGATGACCATCAACCCTTTGTGGTCACCCAGCGCTTCGCTGACGGCCTCTGTCGTGGTTCCGATATTGATGAAGAGCGAGGCGTTGTCGGGAATCAAGGTCGCGGCCGCACGCCCGATCGCCTGCTTCTCTTCGGCCGCGATCCGGCGCCGCGCCTCATATTCCATGTTCTCGATGCCCGACGGGATCACCGCCCCGCCATGGATGCGCGCGAGAAGCCGCTTGTCGCACAGCTCGTTCAGGTCCTTGCGGATCGTCTGCGGCGAGACATCGAAGCGAAAAGCGAGATCGTCGACGAGAACGCGGCCGCTATCCTTGGCGAGTTGCACGATTTCGGCATGGCGGGGAAGAAGAAACATGAGTGCTCTCGGCTTTCGTTTTCGATCCTTCTAATTCAATTCGAAACCTGATGCACCTATTTCGAGAACCGGTATTCCGTTGCCTGCTGGTAGACCTCGCCGGGACGAAGAACCGCCTGCGGAAAGTCGGGATTGTTGGGCGCGTCGGGCCAGATCTGCGGCTCGAGGCAAAGACCCGAAAAAGCTCCGTAGCTGCGCCCGTCGAGCCCGCCCCCTTCGATGGTAAGCTTGTGTCCGGCATAGAACTGGATGCCCGGCTCGCTCGTCCAGACCTCCATCGCCAGACCTGACTGTGCGCCTTCCAGCCGGGCCGCCCGCGCCAGCGGTCCTCTGGCATCGGCCAGACACCAATTATGGTCGTAGATGAATGGTGCGCTGCCCCGCTCCCATGCGATTTCACGCATTTCCTGAAAATCGAACGGGCCGGCAGCGACCGGTTCCGTGCCGCCGGTCGGAATCCACTCCTCATCGACAGGCACATAGCGCTCGGCGTCGATCGTCAGCCGATGCCCCAAGACGTCGCCCGAACCGCCATCGTCGAGATTGAAATAGGAGTGATGGGCGAGGTTGCAGAGGGTCGGCGAATCGGTGCGGGCCGTCAGCCCCACCTTCAGCGCCCCTTCCTGAAGCGTATAGAGGCATTCGATGTCGAGATTGCCCGGAAATCCCATCTCTCCGTTGCGGTCGGCAAGCCTCAGCCGCACGAAGTCGGAACCCGCCTCCGCGATCGACCACACCCGCTTGCCGATTCCCCTGATGCCGCCATGAAGCAGATGCTTGCCGAGGAAATTTGTGTCGACCTGAACCGTCCGCCCGTCGAGTTCGAACCGGCCATGCCGGATGCGGTTGGCGTAGCGCCCTGCAATCGCGCCGAAGAAGGGCGAGCGGGCGGGATAGTCCTCGAAGCGCGCGAAGCCGAGCACCAGCGGCGGCTCATGTCCTTCAAGGCGCAGATCCTGCACGATCGCGCCCCAGGTCAGGACTTTGGCCGTCAGTCCGCCGCCGGCGATGGTGACGCGCCGGACTGTTTCGCCATCCGCCGTGCGGCCGAATATCTCGACCGTCATGCGGCGCCGATCGCGCTGATCTCGTCGATCAGCGCCTCATCGACGGCGATGCCGTCCGCCATCAGTCTTTCGCGCAGCGCGATGCGGCGATGTCCGGGCACGCGTGCGCCCTCACTGCCCGCAATCTGGTCCGCCATCTCGGCGAACCGTGCCAGTGCATGTGCGCCGAAGACGCCCGGATCGATGGCGATGATCGCCTGCCCGGTGCCGGGCGGATCGCCCGCCGCGTCGAAGAACGAGGTCTGCTCGTAGCCGTAATTCGCCCCGGTCAGCCCGGCGCACAGAAGCTCGACCATCAGCGCCAGCGCCGTTCCCTTGGCATCGCCCAGCGGGATCATCGTGCCGGCCAGCGCCGCCTTGGCGTCGGTCGTCGGATTGCCGTCCGCAGCGAGCGCCCAGCCATCGGGGATGGCTTCGCCCCTCTGGTTCGCAGCCATGATCTTGCCGCGCGCCACCTTGGAGAGCGACACGTCGACGACGATAGGATCGCCGCCCTCGGTCGGGCAGGCAAAGGCGATCGGATCGGTGCCGAAAAGCGGGCGACGCCCGCCCCACGGCGCCATCGCCGCCGGCGCGTTGGCGAACATCAGCGCCACCAGCCCGCCCGCGGCGAGGTTTTCCACGACGAGCCCCGCGACGCCGGCATGGTGCGAACGCCTTATGCCGGCAATCGCAATGCCCTGCGCCGGCGCCATTTCAGCCAGTTGATCAGTGGCGAGCTCCAGCGCCGGATAGGCAAAGCCGAACCCGGCATCGATCTTCACCGCCCCCGCTCGTACGCGCTCGGCGCGCGGCGCCGCATGGCCCTTGACCTTGCCGGCCCGTGCCTGCGCCGCATAGGCCGGAACACGCCGCAGCCCGTGCCCGCCCTGTCCCACGAGCTCCGCGCCGACCAGCGCCCGCGCGACTGAATCGGCATTTTCGATGGACGTGTCGGAAACGGTCAGCGCCGCCGCAATCAACGAATGCGCCGCGCCGACCGACAGAACCCGTTCGCTCATGCCTGCTTCTCCAGATGCGCGATCACCAGTCCCGCGATCATGTCGGAGACGCGCACATTCGATTCCTCCGTCACGCCCGCGATATGCGGGGTCAGAACGAGATTGGAAAGTCCCCTGAACTTGGCGCCGTCTTCGGCCGTCAGCGGCTCGCTCTCGAACACGTCGAGCGCCGCGCCGCCCAGCGTTCCCGCGCGCAGCGCTTCGGCGAGCGCCGTCTCGTCGACCACGCCGCCGCGCGCGGCATTGATCAGGATCGCGTCGCGCTTCATCAGCGAGAGCCGCCGTGCATCGATCATATGCCGTGTCGCGTCGGTCAGCGGCACATGCAGCGAAACGACATCGGCAAGCTCCATCAGCCCGTCGAGCGAGACATTGCGCGCGACCTGCCAAGCCGGGTGGCCGGCGTCCAGATGCGGATCGTAGGCGACGAGCCCCATGCCGTAATCATGCGCCCGCCACGCGACTTCCTGCGCGATGGCGCCGAAGCCGATCAGCCCGAGCGTCTTGCCGGCAAGCTCGCGCCCCATCATCTTCTGGCGCGGCCATTCGCCCGCCGCCACCGCCTCGCTCGACATATACGCGCGACGCAACAGCAGCATCGCGTTTGCGATGACATATTCGGCCACCGCCAGATTGTTCGCCCCGGTCGCCGGATGCACGACGATCCCGCGCGCCGAACACGCCTCCATGTCGATATTGTCGAGCCCGACGCCGAGCCGTCCGACGATCTCCAGCCGTTCGACACCCTCCAGAAGCGCGCCGCGCACCTGCGTTCGGTTGCGCACGACCAGCGCCCGCGCCTGTCGCACGGCTTCGGCGAGCTTCTCCGGCTCGTCGACCAGTTTGGGATCGTAGAGCGTATCGAACCGCGCCGTCAGCCGCGCGACAGCCGCCTCGTCCATGAATTCGCAGATGACGATGTCGGCCATGTCACGCGCTGCGGTAGAGCTTGGTCATCGAGAATTCGCGGTGTCCGAGCGCCTCGGCCGCCGTGTTGCGCCCGTTCGCCGTGCGCACGATCATGTCGATCAGCGCGTCGCCCGCCTCGTCGATCGTCATCTCGCGCCGCAGGATGCCGGAAACGTCGACATCGACATGCTCGCCCATCGTGCGCACCGTGCGCGGATTGGCGGTGATCTTGATCACCGGCACGATCGGATTGCCGATCACGTTGCCCTGTCCGGTCGGGAAGGTATGGATCACAAATCCGCCCGCCGCCATCAGCGTCACGCATTCGGCAGCGGCCGAAGAGGAATCCATGAAATAGAGCCCCTTGCCCGATTTCGGCATCTCGGCCGGTTCGAGGATGTCGATATATGTCGACGTCCGGCCGATCTTTTCGAGATTGCCGAGTGCCTTTTCCTCGATCGTCGTCAGCCCGCCCTCGATATTGCCCTTGGTCGGCTGGCTTTCGGAAAGATCGTCGGTCTTGAACTGCTCGATGACGTCGTCCTGATAGGCCTTCCACATCCGATACCAGCGCTCGCCGACCTCCGGATTGATCGCTCGCGCCTTGGCGATGTGCTCGGCGCCGGTGATTTCGGACGTCTCGCCGAAGCAGCCATAGATGCCTTCGGGCAAAAGCTTGTCATACATGTTGCCGACCGTCGGGCAGGAGCCGAGCCCGGTCGTCGTGTCGCTCTCGCCGCACTTGGTCGAGACCCACAGTTCCGAGATCGAGCATTCCTCACGCTGCAACTCGCTGGCATAGTGAACGAATTCCTTGGCCTTGCGCGACGCGTCCATGATCGTCTTCAGATCGCCGTTCTGCTCGATCGAGAAGCCCGCCACCGGCTTGCCGGTCTCGGCAATGCCGTCGACGATCTTTTTCGTCCAGCCCGGCTCGATGCCGATGACGACGACCGCCGCGACGTTCGGGTTCGCGCCGGTGCCGATCATGGTGCGGAAATGCAGTTCCAGATCCTCGCCGAACTGCAGCCGCCCATAGGCGTGCGGCAGCGCCATCGTGCCCTTGATGTTGTTGGCCACCGCCTCGCAGGCGGCGTTGGAGATGTCGTCCACCGGCAGGATGATGACATGGTTGCGCACGCCGACGCGACCATTGTCGCGCCGATAGGCCTGGATCGTCCGGTTGGAATATTTCGATGCCATGGTCGGCTCCTACCAGCGCTTGGTCTTGAGATTGTGAACATGGACGTGGCCGCCCTTGGCGACATCGGCGACGAATTTGCCGATGTCCTCGCCATATTTGATCGCCGTGTCGCCGCTCTTGATGTCGGCGAGCGCCACTTTGTGGCCGATCGGCACGTCGGCCTTTGCCTCCAGCTCGAAGCTGGAATTGTCGTGTGTGACGACGCCGAGCATCTTCGTGCCCGCCGTCAGCCCTTCGACGACGACGACGCCGACATTGTCCTTGTGCTCGTGAACGAGCAGATGGGGGATCGCCATCCTGACCTCCTCGAAACCTCAAATCCGGCGCTGGCAGCGCGGCGATAGCTCTTGTATAAGATAAAAGACCCGTGACGCAATCAGTCAGACATGCACCCGGTTTCGTCAAGAGGGTTCGTCGGGCCGGGCGGTGCGATCGGAGTTCGTTTGACGGAGAGACATATGACTGGCGCGCAGATGGAAGAGACGGACGGCGATTTCGAGGAAGCGCGTTTTCGCGCCGAGCGGTCGGGCAAGCTCGGCTATCAGCCCCTCTACAAGCGGGTGAAGGCGCTGCTCGTCGCCCGCATCGCCGATGGCCGCTGGCAGCCGGGCCAGTCGATCCCGAACGAGTTCCAGATCGCCGAGGAACTGAACGTCTCCCAGGGCACGGTGCGCAAGGCGCTGCACGAAATGACGCTCGACAATCTGCTGGTGCGCCGGCAAGGGCGCGGCACATTCGTCACATCCTATGACGACGAACGAATTCTGTTCCAGTTCTTCAAGCTGACGCCCGACGAGGGCACCCGCGAATTTCCCGACTCGACGGTTCTGTCGCTGGAAAGCCGTGCGGCAAATGCGTCAGAAGCCGAAGTGCTGGCGATTGCCGCGGACGCGCCCGTCTGGCGTCTCGTCCGCCGCCGCACGCTCGGCGAAAAGCCGTTGATCATCGAGCACATCGTCCTGCCGGCCGCGCTGTTCCCCGATCTCGACGCGTTCGAGACCATCCCCAACAACGTCTACGGCCTTTATTCGACGCGCTACGGCGTCACGGTCGCGCGCGCGGTGGAAAAGCTGAAGGCGATCGGCGCCGACGCGCACGACGCCCGCCATCTGGATTGTCCGTTCGGAATGCCTCTGCTCGAAGTCGACCGTCGCGCCGTCGGCCTCGACGACCGAATCGTCGAATGGCGCATTTCCCGCTGCCTCACCGAAGCCCATCACTACCTGTCGGACCTGAAGTAGGTCGTCGCTCAGGCGTTGATTGTAACTACAAAATGTGTTTACATGGGATGACGCGAAGAACCGAACGAACATCGAAAAGCACGGCCTGAGTTTTGCAACCGCCAGCCGCATTTTTGAAGGTCCAGTTCTGACGGCGATCGATGACCGATTTGAGTATGGCGAAGTTCGCAGCAACAGCATCGGCGCGATCGACGGCGTGTTGGTGATCGTCGTGACCCACACGGACCGGGATGGCAGAATTCGAATCATCTCCGCACGTCCAGCCAAGCGCGCTGAAAGGACCGCCTATGAAGAAGCGCTACGACAGGGAATTGACCTTTGAGGAACTGGCCGCCCTGCCGGACAGCCAGATCGGCACCAGCGACATTCCTGAACTGGACGAGAATTTCTGGAAAAATGCAAAGCTGGTCGAGCCGGACACGACGCAGCAGGTGACCCTGCGCGTGAAGAAGTCGGTTCTTGACGCTTTCAAGGCAACCGGGAAGGGCTACCAGACCCGCATGAATGCCGTGCTGGAATCTTACGTCCGCACGCTTCACAAGCAGCGTTGAACGAAAGCGGTCACGCCACTTGGCGGCCGCGCCATCCTTCCTCGAATTCCACCGCCTGCCCCGTGCGCGCGGAAAGCTCCGCCGCCGCGCCCATTTCGACCGAGCGCAACCCGTCTTCCAGCGACACTTCAGGCTGACCGCCGTCGAGCACCATCTGCCGGAACAGGCGGTGCTGGTAGAAGGTCGAGCCGTGATGGTCGCCGGCGGCGAGGATTTCGGGGTCGACCTCGACCACCCGCCGCTGCGGCCCCTTCGGTTCGCGCGGAGAAATCACGATTTCCGCCGCCCGCTCTCCCTCGCCCGGCCAGAACCTTGCCGGTCCCGGCACGAACGCTTCGATCTTGCCCGTCGCACCCATCGCCGAAACATGTTCCTGGAACCAGCTTCCTTCCGAAAACATGCACAATTCCAGCATCGCCCGCATTCCGTTCGCGAAATCGGCGATCACATAGGCATTGTCGAGAATGTCGGGCGCGCGGCCGCCATAGGTCTCGTCCTTGTGGTTCACGTCCTGCGCGCCGGAAGCGTAGATCCGCACCGGCTCAGACTGCGTGACGAGCCGCATCAGGTCGAAGAAGTGACAGCATTTTTCGACCAGCGTTCCGCCGGTTTCAGCGGCGAAGCGGTTCCAGTGGCCGACCTTGTGCAGGAACGGGAACCGATGCTCGCGGATCGTCAGCATCCTCATGTCGCCGATCGTCCCGGCGCGGATTTCCTCGATCATCTTCGCGATCGGCGGCATGTAGCGATATTCCATCGCCACCCAGACCGGCGCCTTTCGTCCCGCCGCCTGCGCCAGGATATGCCGGCTCGCTTCCGCCGTCGCGCAGAGCGGCTTTTCGATCAGGATCGGCAGGTCTGCCGGCAGGATGTCGAGCAGGATGTCGTGATGGGTGTGGTTGGGGCTGGCGATGACCAGCGCATCGGCGAGCCGCGCATCCATCAACGCGCGGTGATCGCTGAATTGCCGTGCGCCGCCGGCAAGCGCGGCGGCCTGCGCGCGCATTCCCGCGTCCGGATCGCTGACGGCGACAATTTCCGTGTCGGGCAGAAGCATGATGTTGCGGATATGCTCCTGCCCCATCATGCCCGAACCGATGATCGCGTAGCGCAGTTTCGTCATGTGATGATCCTTAAAATTCCAGAACCGGCAGGCCCATCTCGGCCCCGAGCGCGCGCAGCGCCGGCCGGTGGTCGCCATAGACGAGGCTCAGATGATGTTCGAGCCCGGCCCCCACGATCGTCTCCGCGACCGTTTCAACCGACGCGTCGAAGGTGACGACGCCGGCCGTGCCGGAAAAGGCGAGCGGCCGGCGCAGCATCTCGCCGCCCGCGATCACCATCGTCGGATGCCCGCGCGCCTGGCTGATCCGTGCCAAAGTCACCCGCCCCGGCTTCAGCGGAAACTCGAACAGAAGCGGCATCTTGCGGTTGGAGTGGATCGCGGTCTTTGGGACGACGCTCTCGTCGCGCATCGAGACCGGCGCCTGGCCGCAATGCCAGACGACGCCGGTGCCGTCTGCGGCATCGAGATCGACGAGATCGACGAGAAACGCCGCGTCACCCGTCATCTCCTGCAAAAAGAGATTGGTCAGCGCGCCATGGACGTCCGCTTCGCAGGCGCAGGGTACACGCCGCTCGCCCATCATCCCGACCGGCCCGCAAACCGCACCGCCATACTGCGTGAACATTTCCGGCCAGCAGCGCAAGGCAAAGGCCGAATAGCCGCCTTTTGACCGCACGTCTTCAAGCGCGGCGCGCAGGCGCAGCGACCGGTCGAGCTGGTCTTGATCGACCGTATCGAGATCGTCGAGGGTTGCGCCGGCCTCCGCCCGCGCCGCATCGACGGCACTTGTCCCTGCGCCTCGCGCGGAAGCGAACAGCGCGTCGAGCGCGATCGGCTCGACTGAGACGCCGGCGAGGCTTTCCAGCCTTTCGGGATCGTAGTCGCAGGTGAAGAACCCGTCCGGCCGTTCGCCGATCCGGCCGATCCGGCTGCCTGCGATCCGCGCCAGAAGCGCCCGCGCCTCGGCCCTGCCCGCCTCGCCGGCCTCCGCGGTCGCCAGCGGCAACGCCCTCGCCAGTCGCTTGCCGGCGACCAGTTCGTCGGCAAGCGCACCGACATCCACTGTTATCGGACCGGCATGAACCCAGCCGAACGCGACATCGTTCAGGCCCAGCGCGTAGGCCGCGAGATTGAGCCCGCAAAATGCGTTGAGTCGCAGCCGCCCGCCGGTGCGTGGCTCGGGGAACGACCAGATGCCGATCGGCGCATCGGCTTCCTCGGCGATCTTCACCGTCATCGTCGCGTCGGTGAACGTCACCTGCACGATCAGGAGAAGATCGAGCGCCTGACCCTTGATCTTCTCCAGCGCACCTTCGGTCGCCGGTGCATCGAACAGCAGTGCGTCACCGCCGACGAGGTCATGCCCGGCGGCTGCAAGCCCGGCCTTCAGCCTGGTGTACAGATCCTCGGCATAGGGAACGTCGAAAGTCGCCCGCGCCAGCGGCAGGAGCCCGATCCGCGCCATCATGCGCCTCCCATGCCGGCATAGGAATGCCGGAACGAGCCGTCCGCATGTGCGATCTCGGCCCTCCCGCCATAAAGCGGCGCGTCGAACCAAGGTGTCGCGGCTGCGTCGGTCAAAGCATTGATCCGCTTCACATAGGGCAGGCTCGTTTGCCGCAGGCCGGCGCGAATCTCCTCCCAGTCCGGAAACGCCCTGAACGGTTCGGACCAGATCGCCCGGCCCGCCAGATAGCCAGACGCACCCGCCTTGTAGGCGTGTTTCAAAACCGCCTCGAATTCCGCCATGCCGGCGCCTGCCGACAGCATCACCCAAGGCCGGCCGGCGAGCCGTCCCATCTCGTCGAAGAGCTTCTGCGTCGCCGCATCCGTGCCGTCGCCGATGCCCTTCGCCGGCACCGGGCTTTCCAGCTTGAAGATGTCGATTCCGAAGGCCGGGTCGGCGAAGCGCCGCACGCTTTCGAGCACGTTGTCGGCCTGCTTCGCCGCCATCTCCACATAGTCCTTGGTCTGGTCGGCCTCGCCCGGCAGCGGATAGACGAGAAGCTCGAAAAGATAGGGGATGTCATAGGCTTGGCAGGCTTCGCCGATTCGTTTCGCGAAGTCCTCCTGCGCCCGGCAATTGGCCGCATCGGCATCCGGACGATACCAGGCGAGCACCTTCACCGCATCGCCGCCGGCGCGCTTGATCTTGTCGACCGACCAGTCGTCGATCTCGTCCGACAGCCGCCCGGCATCGGTCTCGCGGAAGATCGAATCCTCCAGCGTCACGATCATGCCCTTCGACGGCGACGCGACCGACAGCCCACGCGGCAGCGCGAAATGCGGGTCCATCAGCACCGCCGAGGTTTCGGCCTGCAACTCCTCCACCAGCATCAGCTTGAAGCCTGCAACGTCCTCGTAGGGCGCTTCAGCCGTTCCGCGTATCGCCTTGATCGGATTCTTGATCGGCGGCCGCTGGTCGACGGCGAGCATCTTGAAGCGGCCCTTGTCGTCGGCAAGCCGCCGCAGGCCCCAGAGCTTGCCGGCCGAAAGTGTGGTCATGCCTCAAATCCTTCGCGTGTCTTCAAAAACCGGTCGAGTTCGGCGCGCCGCGGAATGCCGGTCCGCCCGCCGAACGTCATGCATTTCAGTGCCGCGGCCGCCGAGGCGAAACGGATCGCCTCACGCGTTTCCATGCCTTCGGCAAGCGCCACGGTCAAAGCCCCATGCCAGACATCGCCGGCGCCGAGCGTGTCGACGACATCGACCTTGAAGGCCGGTTCGTGCGCGATCGTCCCGCCCTCGAAGAACAGCGTGCCCTCCGCGCCGATCGTCACCGAAAGATGCGCGGAACACCGGTCGCGAAGACGCCTCAGCCCGTCGCGCGCATCGTCCGTGCCGGTCATTTCGCGCAGCGCCTGTGCCGACAGCGCGACATGGCTTGCCGCATCGAGAAGGCTCGCATCGAAGGGCGGCCGGTCGACGTCGAGCACGGCAGGCAGGCCGGCCGCACGAGCCAGATCGAAGAGATGCCGCGCGCCCTCCTCCCAGCGGATATCGCCCATCACCGCGCCCGTGCCGGCCGGCAGTTCGTCTGGCAGCCAGTTCGTCTCCGTCGGGATCGACCAGTCGCCATAATTGACGATCATGCGCTCTCCCGCCTTGTCGACGAACACCGAGGACAGCGGCGAGCGATGCCCGGCAAATCGCCTCAAGCCCGCGCAGCCGACGCCTTCGGCCTCGAGCCCTTCGGTGATCTGGGTTGCGACCGCATCGTCGCCCAGGCGACCGATCATATGCGCATCGTGCCCGAGCCGCGCCGCCGTCACGGCGGCATTGGCAGACAGCCCGCCGCCCACCACTTGGCAGTCGCGGGCGCGGTACTTTTCCGCACGGTCCGGCATCCGGTCGACGGAGAAGACATAGTCCACGACTGCGATTCCGATGAAGAAGATGTCGCTCATGCAACTCGTGTCGCAATATCCGGGCATGTTGATGTGCGCCGCAACCGCGGTGCGCTGAAGGGCAACCACCCTCTTGATGGCAGGAACGGTATCAGGTCTTGTATCTTTTACAAGACATGGCATGATCCCGGTCGAGCCGCGCCCTTTACGGCGCTGCCGATAAGATTATGGTCCCGCCAAGAGGACTGTCTGGGAGGTATGCGTGGCAGGCGTCGAAATCCGCCAGGTCGTCAAGCAATATGGCCGTGTCGAAGTGCTTCACGGCGTGGACCTGTCCGTCAGCGACGGCGAATTCGTCGTCCTTGTCGGCCCGTCCGGCTGTGGCAAGTCAACACTCCTGCGCATGATCGCGGGCCTGGAAGGCATTACCGGCGGGCAGATCGCCATCGACGACACGGTGGTCAACGACATGCCCCCGCGCGAGCGCGACATCGCCATGGTCTTCCAGGATTATGCGCTTTATCCGCACAAGAGCGTCTACGACAATATGGGCTTCGGCCTGAGAATGCGGGGCGCGGCGAAATCCGAGATCGATATGCTGGTTCATGAGGCGGCCGACATTTTGCAGATTCGTCACCTGCTGGAGCGGCGGCCTGGCCAGCTCTCCGGCGGCCAGCGCCAACGCGTCGCCATGGGCCGCGCCATCGTCCGCCGGCCGAAGGTGTTTCTCTTCGACGAGCCGCTGTCCAATCTCGACGCCCAGTTGCGCGCCGAAATGCGCGTCGAGATCAAAAAACTGCACCAGCGCTTCGGCGCCACCATCGTCTACGTCACCCACGACCAGATCGAGGCGATGACGCTCGCCGACCGCATTGCGATCATGAAGGATGGCCATCTCCAGCAATATGGCACGCCCGACGAGGTCTATAACCGTCCGGCGAACCGCTTCGTCGCCTCCTTCATCGGCGCGCCGCCGATGAACATGACGCCCGCAAGCGTCTCGGCCGATGCGCGGGCGATCCGGCTGCCGCCCGGTATGGAGCTGAGCCCGCGCGTCGCCAACCTTGCCGCCTGCGCCGGCCGCGACATCGTCATCGGCCTGCGCCCCGAGCACGTCTCCCTTGGGCACGACGATCCGGCGCACACGCCCGTGGCCGGCAAGGTCGAACTGATCGAGCCCCTCGGCTCCGAGACGCAAGCGACGGTGCGCGTCGGCGACGCCCGCTTCACCGGGCGCTTCTCGCCGGAGGCGGCGCTCAAGCACGGCCAGGACGTGACGCTCGGCCTAGCGCTCGACCGCGCCCATTTCTTCGACGCCGAAACCGGCGAGGCCATCCGCCGCGCCGCATGAAATAAGCCTTCCGGCCCGCAAGTCGGGTCCGTAACACCAGGGAGAGAGACATGACGAAACTGATTACCGGAACCGCGCTCGCCGCGATCATGACCTTGTCGGCTGGCCAGGCGCTGGCGCAGACCGAGCTTCGCATCTTCACCGGCGGCCAGCAGCGTCCGGACGTGATGCGCCAGATCCTCGACGCCTATCAGGAACAGAACCCTGACGTCACCGTCGAGATCGAGGTCGGCGGCGCCACGTCCGAGCAGCAGCAGCAGTACCTCAACACCGTGCTCGCCTCGCAGGATTCGACGCTCGATGTGGTGCTGATCGACGTCATCCGGCCTGCCCAATGGGCCGCTGCCGGCTGGGCCGAACCGCTCGACGATTATCTCGGCGACGAGCGCGACGCGATCATGGACCGCTATCTGCCCGCCTATCGCGAGGCCAACATCGTCGACGGCCAGGTCATGGCGCTGCCCTATTTCGCGGACTCGCAGTTCCTCTACTACCGCACCGACCTTCTGGAAAAGCACGGCGTCGAGCCACCGAAGACCTGGGACGAGTTGAAGGCGGCCGCGCTTGAAATCCAGGAAGCCGAGGGCAATCCCAATCTCGCCGGCTTCCTGACCGCAGGCGCGCCGATCGAAGGCACGGTCTGCACCTATCTCGTCCCCTATTGGGGCGCGGGCGGTGAACTTGGCGGCGAAGGCGGAGCGATCACCCTTTCGGCCGAACAGGCCGCGCGGCCGTTCGAACTCTGGGGTGATTTCAAGGAATCCGGCGTCCTGCCCGCCAACATCGCCGAAATCCCGACCGACCGCATCCGCCAGGACTTCCAGGCCGGCAACGCCATCTTCGCGATGAACTGGGGTTATGTCTGGAACCGCGTCCAGAACGACGAGGACAGCCAGGTCAAAGGCAATGTCGGTGTCGTCACCCTGCCCGGCTTCACGGCCGACACGCCCGCAACCTGCATCGGCGGCTGGCAGCTCGCCGTCTCGGCCTTCTCCGAAAACAAGGAAGCGGCCGTCGAGCTGGTGAAATATCTCTCGAGCCCCGAAGTCTCCAAGGAGCAGGCGATCCTGGCCTCGCACATGCCGGTCTTCCCCGAAGTCTATACGGACGCCGACGTGCTTGAGGCCAATCCCTGGTTCGAGGACGCGCTGCCCGTGGTCGAAACGGCCCGCGCCCGTCCCGTCAGCCCGGCCTATCCGCGCATCTCCGAAGTCGTCCGCACCAACATGAACGCTTTCCTTGCCGGCACGCAGGACGGCGCGGCCTCCCTGGAGGCGATCGAGCAGGGGCTTTCCGAGGTCATGCAATAGCGGGATTGATAGCTTGAGCCCGGTCACCCCCCTCTGGGCTGCCGCCCATCTCCCCCTCAAGGGGGGAGATCACGCACGACATCCATTCCGCCACGACGTTGGTGATTCGAGCGGGGCGACGACGAGAATAATCTCCCCCCCTGAGGGGGAGATGGGCGGCAGCCCAGAGGGGGGTGCCTCGTGCTGACATCCAACGCGAAAATCACATCCAAACCCCTCCCCCTCACCCGCCTGGAAAAATCCGAGCGGCGGCTGGGCTTCCTGATGATCCTGCCGGCTTTTCTCCTGCTCTTTGCCGTCGTGCTCTTCCCCATCGGCCGTCTCCTCGTCACGTCGACGCAGCAACTGCGCCTGACCGAACCGTGGCTCGGCACGCCCTTCATCGGTTTCGCCCACTACCAGAAGGCGCTGACCGATCCGCGCTTTTGGGAAACGACGCTCAACACCTTCATCTATATCGGCGTCACCGTGCCCGGCGCGATCGTCGTCGGGCTGGGCCTTGCGCTCCTCGCCAACCAGCCCTTCAAGGTCAAATGGCCGGTGCGCCTCGGCCTGCTTTTGCCCTGGGCGCTGCCGCTGGTCTTCGCCGGTCTCATCTTCCGCTGGTTCTTCGAGTTCAACCAGGGCATCGTCAACAACATCCTGATGTGGATCGGCCTGCCCAAGCTCGCCTGGCTCACCGATCCGATCCTCGCCACGATCGCCATCTGCATCGCCATCATCTGGAAGACATCGAGCTTCGTGGCGCTCATCCTGCTTGCCGGCCTCCAGACGATCCCGAAATCGCTCTACGAGGCGGCCGAGATCGACGGCGCGTCGAAATGGCAGCAATTCATCGAGATCACGCTGCCGATGCTGCGCCCGGCGATTATCGTCGCCGCGATCTTCCGCACTATCACCGCGATCCAGACCTTCGACATCCCATACGCCATGACCAATGGCGGGCCGGGCACGTCGACCGAGACGCTCGCCATGTACATCCACAAGACGACCATCGATTTCCTCGACCTCGGCTATGGCTCGGCGCTCGCGGTGCTGATGTTCGTCGTTTCGCTCGTCATGACGACGGGCTATCTGCGCTACACGCGCCGCGACCCGCGGCAGGAGGCATAGAGCCATGATGCGTCTGCCCCGCCCGCGCGTGATGGTGCTCATCGCCGGCCTCATCGTCGTCGTCAACGGCTTCGTGCCGGCCATCTGGATCGTGCTGACCTCGCTCAAGACCGAGGCCGAGCTTCTGCGCCTGCCGATCACCATCCTGCCCGACACGCTGACCTTCCAGAACTACACGCGCGTCTTCACCGACCAGCCGATCCTCACCTTCATGTGGAACTCGGTCGCGGTCGCCACGCTCTCGACCTTGCTCTGCGTCACCGTCTCCGCGCTGGCCGCCTATGCGCTCGTGCGCCTTCGCCTGCCCGCGCCCGGCCTCATCCTGTCGGTCCTGATGGCGATCGCAATGTTCCCGCTGATCTCGCTGATGGTGCCGCTGTTCCAGGTCATGCGCACGATCGGCCTTTTGAATACATGGTGGGCGCTGGTTCTGCCTTATGCGGTCCTTTCGATGCCGGTCTGCACGATGGTTCTGATCTCCTTCTTCCAGGACATCCCGAAGGACCTCGAAAGCGCGGCGATGATCGACGGCTGCTCGCGGCTCGGCGCGCTGTGGCACGTCGTCATTCCATTGACCGCGCCCGGCGTCTTCACCGCCGGCATTCTCGCCTTCGTCAATGCGTGGGACGAATTCCTTCTGGCGCTGACGCTCTCCTCGCGCGTGTCCAGCCGCACGCTTCCCGTCGGCATCACGCTCTATCAGGGCGAGTTCTCGTTTCCCTGGCCGATCATCTCGGCCGCGCTCGTCGTCGCCATCGTGCCGATCTCCATCATCATCGCACTCTTCCAGGAACGCGTCGTGGGCGGCCTGACGCAGGGCGGCATGAAGGGCTAGTTCGGCGAAATCGTCCCGGCGGGGTTGACCTCCACATTTGCCCCGCCATGCTTAGGGACTTCGAGCACACCCTCAGATCATCGAGAATCCAGATCAGATGCGATCCCTAGCCTGCGCCTTCCTGGCCCTGTTCCTCATTGTCGGCGGCGCCAGCGCACAGCTTCTTGCGCAATCTACGCCTGAGTCTGCCGAGACCGGCGACGCGCCTGCGGCAAGCGTGGACGACCTGATCCTTCTTCTCGAAAACGAGACGACCCGCAACGAACTGATCGAGCGGCTGCGCGCGGCCGGCGGCGGCGAAAGCCAGACCGAGGCGCAAACGGCCGAAGGCACGTCCGACCCGACCATCGCCCGCCAGATCGCCGAATACACGCGTGAAATCGCCGAAGGCGTCTCCGCAACGGTCGGAGCGGTCGTCGAACTCGGCTCCGACATCGGCAACCTCTTCTCGTCCGCCTCGACCCGCGACTATGGCGAGATCACACGGATTGCGACGAATGTGGCGATTCTCGCCGTCGCTTTGTTCGCCAGCTATTTCGTCCTGCGCGCCTTCGCAACCCAGGGGCAGAAGGCGATTTCAAACCGGGTCGCCGGGCGCGGATGGATGGCGCGCCTCCTGGGGATCGTCGGTGCGACGGCGATCGGCGTCGCGGCCGTCGCCGCGGCATGGGCGATCGGCTATGCGATCGCGCTTTATTTCCTCACCGGCCCGACCGGCCGCATGGGCATCAACCAGACCCTGCTTCTCAATGCCTTTCTGGTCGTCGAATTGACCAAGGCGGTGGTCCGCGCGGTCTTCGCGCCGCACGGACCCGCGCTGCGCCCGCTCCCCATGAACGACACGACTGCGGCCTACTGGTATTTCTGGTTCTCGCGCATCGTCAGCCTCCTCGGCTATTCCTTCATGTTCTTCGCGCCGATTCTCGCCGACATGGTCAGCCCGACCGCCGCGCAGGCCCTGCGCGTTCTCGCCATGGTCACCGCCGTCGTCATCGGCATTCTGATCGTGCTGCAGAACAAGACCGTCGTGCGCAATGCCCTGACCTGGCGCGCCAGCAATGGCCGTCAGGACGCCCTGTCGAAGTCGCTTGCCTTTCTCGGCGCCTGCTGGCACATGATCGCCATCGGCTACATGATCGTCATCCTGATCGCCTGGCTCGCCCATCCCGAAGGTGCCCTGCCCTACATGCTGCGCGCCACCGTGCAGTCGGTCCTCGCCATCGTCGTCGGCGTCGTCATCATCTCCTTCATCTCGCGCTTCATTCATGTCGGCGTGCGCCTTCCCGAGGACATCAAGCAGCGCCTCCCGCTCCTGGAAACACGCCTCCATGCCTTCGTGCCGCGCATCATGCAGGTTGTCCGCACATTGACGCTGATCGGCGTCGTCATAGCGATCGCGCAAGCCTGGGGCCTGATCGATTTTCTTGGCTGGGTCGCGACCGAGGGCGGCCAGCGCGTCACCGGCTCGGTCATCTCGGCGGCCGTCATCCTCCTCGTCGGCTTCCTGATCTATCTCGCCATGTCGTCCTGGGTGGAATATCGGCTCAACCCCAATTTTGGCACCGTGCCGACCGCGCGCGAAAAGACGCTGCTTTCGCTCTTCCGCAATGCCTTCACCATCGCGCTCGCCGTCTTCATCGTCATGCTGGCGCTTGCGCAGATCGGCATCAACATCGCGCCGCTTCTGGCCGGAGCGGGCGTGCTTGGTCTTGCCATCGGCTTCGGCGCGCAAAAATTCGTCCAGGACATCATCACCGGCATCTTCATCCAGCTCGAAAACATCATGAACGAGGGCGATGTGGTCAGTGTCGGCGCGACGTCGGGTGTGGTGGAGCGGCTGACGATCCGCTCCGTGTCGATCCGGTCGCTGGACGGCACGCTGCATCTGATCCCGTTCTCCTCGGTCGACATGGTGTCGAACTCGATGAAGGGCTTCTCCTACCACGTCGCCGAGATCGGGGTCGCCTATGACAGCGACATCTCGGAGGTGAAGGATGCGATGCAGGAAGCTTTCGACAAGCTGATGGAAACGGACGCCAGGACGGCGATCCTCGAACCGCTCGACATGCAGGGCGTCACCTTGTTCGGCGATTCCGCGATCAATGTACGCGCCCGCATCAAGACCCTGCCCGGCTCGCAATGGGGCATCGGCCGCAAATACAATGAACTCATCAAGGACGCGTTCGAGCGTCGGGGGATCGAAATTCCCTTCCCGCAGGTCACGTATCACGTCAGTTCCGACAGCCAGTCGGGCACGGAGCTTCCGCAGTCGAAATCCCGAAAGAAGGGCAAGCAGTCGGTCGAAAACCTGGCCGCACCGACCACGGACAAACCGGAAGAAATGGACCAGGACGACGGTTCCGGCGACGCGCCGCGTTGACGCGATCCCTCACTCTCCAGTGCTGATCGCCCTGACCTTGCGCTCGAACTCGCCCATGTCGAAGGGCTTGGAGATCAGGTCCATGTTCGCGCCGAGAAAGCCGGCGCGGGTGCGCGCTGCTTCCGCATAGCCGGTCGCAAACAGAATCGGCAGATCGGGCAGGTGCCGGCGCACTTCGTCGGCGAGCTGGCGCCCGTCCATGCCCGGCAGGCCGACATCGGAAACCATGAGGTCGACCTTGCGCCCGCTCTCGACGATCTTCAGTGCGGACGGCCCGTCATAAGCTTCCAGCGTCTCGAAGCCCATGTCGTTGAGCGCGTCGACGACGAGCATCTGCACGATCGCCTCGTCCTCGACGACGAGCACGGTCTGCGCCTCGGCCTTGTCGGGCATCGCCACGCCGTTGCCCGCATGATGCGCTTCCGCGATCACGGCCTCCGCGTCGCACGGCATCACGATCTCGATCGTCGTGCCCTTGCCTTCCTCGGAACGGATCTGGGCAAGCCCGCCGAGTTGCTTGGCAAAACCGAAGACCATGGAAAGGCCGAGCCCCGTTCCCTGCCCGATGGGCTTGGTGGTGAAAAACGGGTCGAACGCCTTGTCCTGCACCTCTTTGGTCATGCCCATGCCCGTATCGGCGACGGTCAGCACCACGTAGTCGCCGGCGGCCAGTCCGCCGTTCCGCGCGACGTGGCCGTCGATTCGCCTGTTTCGGGTCGAGATCGTCAGCACGCCGCCATCCGGCATCGCGTCGCGCGCGTTGATGGCGAGGTTGAGAATCGCGCTTTCGAGCTGGTTGGCGTCGGTCAGCGCCGGGCATGTATCGCGCGAAAGATCGAGGTCGAGCCGGATCGATTCGTGCATCGTGCGCCGCAACATGTCCTCGAGCGAAAGCACGAGGTCGTTGAGCTGTGTGGACTTGATGTCGAGCGACTGGCGCCGGGAGAAGGCAAGCATTCGCTGCGTCAGCGAGGCGGCGCGGCCGGCCGAGGAAATGATGCCGTCGAGATAGCGCTCGATCCCGTCATTGCGTCCGGCCGCCATGCGCCGTTGCAGCAGTTCCGCGCTTCCAAGAATGCCGGCGAGCATATTGTTGAAGTCATGCGCGATTCCGCCGGTCAGTTGGCCGATCGCTTCCATTTTCTGCGATTGACGCAGCGCTTCTTCGCTTTCACGCAATTCGGCGGTGCGCTGCGCGACTTCGGCTTCCAGCATCTCGCGCGCAAGCTTGGAATCCGTCACGTCGACCGCACAGCCGCTATAGCCCAGGAATGCACCAGAGGCGTCGCGCCGCGGGATCGCCTCGCATCGCAGCCATCGTATCTCGTCACCCTTGATTGTTCGGATTTCGGCGTTGAACGGCGCGCGACTGTCGAACGCGGCGTCGAACCCGCCTATATCGTCGGCATGGACGATCGAGCGCCATCCGGCGTCGAGCATGTCGGCTGCCTCGCCATATTCGGCCGCGAATTTCCGGTTGGCGAAGGTAATCCGCCCGTCACCGTCGACCGACCAGATCAACGCCGGCGCGCTGTCGGCAAGGTTGCGGAACCGGTTCTCGCTTTCGGCCAGAGCGTTGACGGCGCGGGTGCGTTCGCGCTTTTCGCGCGCCTCGTCCAGCGCGCGCCGAACCACCATCGGTATCCGGTCGAGATCCTTCTTGGTAACGTAGTCGGTGGCGCCTGCGCGCACGGCTTCGGTTGCGAACTGCTCTCCGGCGACGCCTGAAACGAAGATGAACGGCACCGCCGGAAACCGGCTCTCCGCAAGCCTGAAAGCCGCCATGCCGTCGAAATCTGGCAGGGAGTAATCCGCAATGATGAGATCGTAGTCGCCCGTTTCGAGCGCCACCTCGAATTCGCGCTTTCGGATCGCGCCGACGATCTCCACGGGCATACCGATCTTGTCGAGCTGATGCTGGATCAGTTCAGCGTCGATATGGCTGTCTTCGAGAAGAAGAATGCGGATCTGCGCGGCGCCGACCATGTCGGCCATCAACTGGTTCAATTCAAGCGCCTCCGGGGTATGGCTCGTTGAGAACGGCCCACACAAGCCCCAGGTTCCGGATCGCCTCGAAGAATGCGTTGAAGTCGACGGGTTTCACGACGAAGGAATTGACGCCCTGTTCGTACGACCGGACGACGTCCGATTCTTCACGCGACGAGGTCAGCATGACGATCGGTATGTTGCGGTGGCGCGGATGTTTCTTCACCCGCTCCAGCACCTCGATCCCGTCCACCTTCGGCAACTTCAGATCGAGCAGGATCACCGCCGGCTGCTCGCCGTCGCGGGCGGCATAGGCGCCTTCGCAGAAGATGTAGTCCAGTGCCTCGACACCGTCGCGCGCGACGACGATTTCGTTGGCGATGTTCGTCTTGCGCAGCGCCGCGACGGTCAGTTCGATATCGGCAGGATTGTCCTCAACCAGCAGGATCGGTCTCAAGCTTGCCACGTGTGTTCTCGCCTCTTCGATCGGGCAGTTCGACCGTGAATCGTGCCCCTTTGCCCAGCGTCCCTTCTGCGCTTATCGAACCTCCATGACGGTCGACGATGCGTTTCGTCAAGGCCAGCCCGATGCCTGTGCCGTGGAATTCATCGGAATGGTGAAGCCGCTGGAAGACCTGGAACAGCTTGCCGACATAGGTCATGTCGAAGCCGACGCCATTGTCTGCGACACTGTACCGCGTCGAGGCGTCCGGGTTGCGGCCGCCGGAGATCGTGATGACCGATGGATCGCTGTCGCGGGAATACTTCACCGCGTTTTCGACGAGGTTGAACATCGCCTGACGCAGGAGCGAAGGGTCTCCCCAGGCGATCGGAAGATCCGCGTCGACCTTCCATTCGATCCCGCGCCCTTCCGTTTCGTGCGACAGCCCGCGCTGGATTTCCTCCACCACCTTGTTCATGTCGACGCGCGACATCTTGAGGCCCGTTCGTCCGAGTTGAGAGAACTGAAGGAGATCATCGACGAGTTGGCCCGCCGTCACCGCGGCTTGCGCGATCCCTTCAAGATAATGGCGGGACAACTCCTTCAGCGCCGGCTCTTCCTCCTTCAAAAGTTGTGCGTAGCCGGCAATGTGCCGGAACGGCGCGCGCAGGTCATGGCTGATCGAATAGGAGAACGCCTCCAGTTCCTTGTTGGAGCGTTGCAGTTCCTCCGTCATTTCCGCCCGCTCCTCGGCGCGCTCGAGAACGAGATCGACCACCGACTGGCGAAAATCCTCCGCGCTGTGAAGTTCGGCGCTCGACCATGGAATGGCGCGGCCGCGCACCTTTTCCTTCCAGATTTCGAACGAGGTGCGCGGGCTGATCCGCATGGCGAGGTCGGTTCCGGACTTGACCGGTTCGCCGCCCCATTTGACACTATGGATCACCTCGGGCCGGAACCACATGATGAAGCTCGCATGGCGCTGCGAGATTGGCACGGCGACGACGCCGCTTGCGACATCGGCGATGGACTTGCCAGGCGCCCATTCCCTGCCGAGTTCGCGCGTGGCGAAAATGCGCTCGACATTCATCTGGTGCAGCCAGCGCGCCAGTTCCTTGATGCGGTCGCTCGAAGGCACCTGGCCGGCCGTCAGCACCATGCCCTCCGTAATCACCGCCGCGCCTTCGGCGTTGGCAAGTTTCAGCCATTGCGTCGAGCGCGCGATAAGCCCTTCCTGAAAGACAGGCGTTCGGGCCAGATGCGAGACGAGTTCGGTCTCGACGCGCTTCAGGGCCAGCCGGTCCGTCGTCTCTGACCGCCGCTCGTGAAACGCGATCTGGTGGCCGACGATGCGGCCGAGAAATTCGCACGCGGCGCGGATGCGGGCGTCGACCGCCATCGGGTCGCGGTTGTGGCAGGAGATCAGCCCCCACAATGCCCCGTCCACGACCAGGGAAATCGACATCGAGGCGCCGGTGCCCATGTTGCGCATATATTCCAGATGGATCGGCGAGACGCTGCGCAGTGCCGCGTCCGAAAGGTCGAGCGGCGCGCCGTCCACCGGCGACATCGCCGGTTCGATCGCCACCGCGTCATAAGACGAACTGGGAATCAGCCGCAGCCGGTTGAGCAGATAGAGTTCGCGCGCCTGCGCGGGAATGTCGCTCGCCGGGAAGCGCAGATCGAGATAGGACGGCAGGACGCCGTCGCCGTCCTCGGCGATCACCATCCCGTTCCAGTCCGCGTCGAAGCGATAGATCATGACGCGGTTGAAAGCGGTCAGGTCCCGGACTTCGCGCGCCGCTTCGGCGAGGACGTTGGCGATATCCCGGCTGTTCTCGATACGATCGACGAAGCGTTGCATCCGCGGATAGGGATTGGACGCCAGAATGTCCGGATCGGTCTCCTCGAACTCCACGATCACGCCCTGCGCCGTGCCGTGCGCCGAAACCAGAAGATGCTTGCCGCCGATCTCGATCGGCCTGAGAAACGGATCTCCAGGCGCATTGTCCTTCAACGCCGTCAGGGCGGCGCTCAACGGACCGTCGTCGATCTTCGCGCCGGCCCTGGCATCGAAGCCGAGGAAAGCGGATGCATTCGCGCTGGCCTGGAGGATCGCGCCAAGATCGGCATCGAGCACGATCAACGCGCCATGCGGCTGAATCCCGCCGGGGATTCGGATCGGCTCCTGCGCGCACAGATCGAGGTCGGTCGGCACTTTGACGTTCATGCGCGGGAGTTTCTCCAAGGGTTCGCTCGGCACCGTTTCACGACTGGCTCGGGGCGGCAATGCGATTCGCGTTCCCGACAGACCCAACGGCTTTGGCCGCGGGCCGTTGCATGGGGACGAGGATTCCGTCTGCTGCCGCCGCATAGAGCCCGAATGCGATGCGGGCGCCCTCAGCCAGTCCGCGCTTCGTCGCTTGATCGTCGGGCAGACGTTCGAGATGGCCCAGAAACTCCTGCCAGAGCGGCAGGCCTGCGCCATGTGTCAGAAACGCATTGCGTCCCGCCTGCCCTTTCGCCTGCCGTTCCAGCAGCCGCCCGCCGAGCCGTGATCCCTCCAGGACGTAAAGCACGCCCATCTGCGCTTCGACGCCCCGGATCGCCGGCAGCGGAGCGCCCGGCCGGCGCTCGATCCCGCAAGCGCACATGTCGGCGATCAGTGCCTGGCTGCGGCGATGGCATGGCCAGGCTTGAAAGCGCGTTGCAACGCCGCCTGCTTCGAGCGCCGCTTCCAGCGGCACAAGCGCGGCGGCGTGAATGCGCAGGAATGCCGCATAATCGTCGGCATCGGCGAGATCGAGAACGGAAATCCGTTCGTCGAGTTCATGATGAAGATCGCGCGTCGTCTCGCGCAGGAAAAATCGATGCAAGATCATCCGTCCGGGAAAGTGTCTGTCGACGCGACCCTAGAGGCTTCGAGGCCGAAAGCGAAGCAGTCCTTGCTTCATTAGCAGGAACCAAAATGCCCGACTGCACATTATTGCAGCGCGAAAAGGGACATCGCATCCGCCGCAGGACTGATCCGTCGGCGGATGCCCATCAATTGAGAGGAAACATCCATGTCTGATCGTGGACCGACGATTATCAATACGGGCCGCGGCGGCGGTGGCGGCGGCGGCTGGGCCGTGGCGCTCGTGCTGGCCGTCGTCGTCATCATCGGCGGCGTCTGGCTGCTGGGCGGTTTCGGCGGTGGCGGAGGCGGCGCCGACGACGTCAACGTGACCATCGACACACCGGACATCGACGTCCCCGACGTCGACGTAACGACCGAAGGCAACTGATCCGCCGGCGAATGGCCGTTATCAAATGATTGAACGAAACGCCCGCTGGTTCAGCCAGCGGGCGTTTTTTGGTGTTTGACGCCGGGTTGTTAAAAAATCTGGTAGCGTTTCTTGGATTGATGCGCCATTGCTCGGACGGGGACTTTGAACCGAACGATCGAATGCCGATTGCAAATAAGAATTTCGTCAGGACCACCGCGATCCTGCTGCTCATCGGCATGTTCGCGCTGGTGGCAATCGTCGGCACGTCGATCTGGCTCGTCGAGCAGACGCAAAATCACTTCGACGAGGTGATCGAGGCCCGCCAGGCGCGCGCGGCGACCGTAGATCTGCGCAGCGCCTTGCAGGATATCGAGACAAGCCAGCGCGGCTTCATCCTGACCCAGGAAGAACAATATCTCGAACCTTACCAGTCCGCGCGCGGCAATGTGATGGAGCTTTACGAAAGGCTGCGCACGATCCTCCTGCCCTACCCGCAGGCCACGGAGCCGATGGCGCGCCTGCTCGAAGGCATCGAACTCAAGATCGCCGAGATCGACGAGACGATCGAGCTTGTGCGTGAGGGCGACGTCGCAGCGGCAGTCGCGATCTTGCGGACGGATCGCGGCAAGGCCATCATGGACGAAGCGCGCCAGCTTTTCACCGGCATCGTCAACGCGGCCGACGAACGGCTCGACGCCGGCGCCGACCGCCAGCGCGACAGCGCGAACTGGCTGCGCCTGACGACGCTCCTGGGGGCGCTCGTCATTCTTGCGGTCGTCGGCGCCGCCGTGTGGATGGCGCTGCGCTACACACGCGAACTCCTCGATGCACGCGAAGAGGTGAAGGAGTTGAACGCGGGGCTGGAGCAGCGCATCGCCGAACGCACCGAAGACCTGGTTCGCGCGAACGAGGAAGTTCAGCGCTTCGCCTATATCGTGACACACGATCTGCGCGCACCGCTCGTCAACATCATGGGCTTTACGAGCGAACTCGATGCCACGATGAAGACGATCCAGACCTACGTCCTGGCCGATGGCGACCCGCTGGGCGAGCAGGAGATCAAGGATGCGCGCCTTGCCGCGTCGGAAGATCTGCCCGAAGCGATCGGCTTCATCCGCTCGTCCACCCGCAAGATGGATGCGCTGATCAACGCCATCCTGAAGATTTCACGCGACGGGCGTCGCCCGTTGAAGCCGGAGCGCATCGACCTGAAGGAACTGATCGAGGCCAACGCCAACACGATGCAGCACCAGGTCGCCGACAGCGAAGGCCGCATCGAGGTCGACGTGGCCGTTGCCCCGATCCTGTCCGACCGCCTGTCGCTCGAACAGATCATCGGCAACCTCCTCGACAATGCGGTGAAGTATCGCGCGCCCGACCGGCCGATCGAGATCGACGTTTTCGCCCGCAAGATGAACGGTCGCCAGATCGTCATCGACGTCAGGGACAATGGACGCGGCATCGCCGAACAGGATCACCAGCGCGTCTTCGACCTTTTCCGCCGTTCCGGCGCGCAGGACAGGCCCGGCGAAGGCATCGGCCTCGCCCATGTCCGCACGCTGGTTCGGAACCTTGGCGGCGATATCACCCTTGAGTCCGAGTTCGGACGCGGAACCACGTTCCGGGTGACGCTGCCTGAGAAACTTCCCACGGTTCAAAGGAGTGCATGAGTTGACCGACGGACAGCCAGTAACGATCATCATGATCGAAGACGATGAGGGCCATGCGCGCCTGATCGAAAAGAACATCCGCCGCGCCGGCGTCAGCAACCAGATCATCCCGTTCACCGACGGCACCTCGGCCCTCAACTATCTCTTCGGCGCTGACGGTTCCGGCGAGGACAGCGCGCGCCGCCAGCTCCTGATCCTTCTGGACCTGAACCTGCCGGACATGACCGGCGTCGACATCCTCGAGAAGATCAAGAACAACGTTCACACCAAGCGTTCGCCTGTCGTCGTCCTCACCACCACGGACGACCAGCGCGAGATCCAGCGCTGCTACGATCTGGGAGCGAATGTCTATATCACCAAGCCGGTCGACTATGACGGGTTCGCCAATGCGATCCGCCAGCTCGGCCTGTTCTTTTCGGTGATGCAGGTCCCGGAGACCGCTTGAAGCCGATGACCGATCCCGTCCGCGTCCTTTATGTCGACGACGACCCGGCCCTTGCGCGTCTGGTGCAAAAGCGCCTTGAGCGCCAGGGCTTCGTCGTCGAGCATTCGGGCGACATCGCCGAAGGTCTGGCCCGCGTCGAGGCGCAGGCATTCGACGTCGTGGTTCTGGATCACTACCTGGCATCCGGAACCGGGCTCGACATGCTGGCCGCTATCGGCAAACGGTCGTCCGCGCCGCCGGTCGTCTATGTCACCGGCTCGTCCGAGGCGACCGTCGCCGTCGAGGCGCTGAAGGCGGGCGCGGCCGACTACGTTCTCAAAAGCGTCGGCGACGAATTCTTCGTCCTGTTGTCGAGCGCCATCGACCAGTCGATCGAAAAGGCGCGTCTTCAGCGTGAGAAGGAACGCGCCGAACAGGAGGTCCGCGACGCACGCGACCGGGCCGTCATCCTGCTCGCCGAAGTCAACCACCGCGTCGCCAATTCCCTGGCGCTGGTCGCGGCCCTTGTGCGGATGCAGGCCTCCGCCGTGGCCGAGCCCAAGGCAAAGGATGCGCTTGCCGAAACGCAGGCACGCATCTCCGCCATCGCCGGGCTGCACCGGCGCCTCTACACGTCCGACGACGTGACGATGGTCGATCTGGATGCCTATATCTCGACCCTGATCGCCGAACTCGACACGTCGATGAAGGCGGCAGGCCACGCCTCGCGCATCCGCGCAGATCTGGAGCCCTTGACGGTCCCCACCGACAAGGCCGTCTCGATCGGCATGATCGTCACCGAACTCGTCACCAACGCCTACAAATACGCCTATCCGGGCGATGCCGAGGGCGAAGTCCGCGTCTATATTCGCCGCGCGGGCGGCGATTCCGCGATCCTGCGGGTGGAAGATGACGGCATCGGCTGGAACGGCGAGGGCCAGCCCAGGGGCACCGGCCTCGGCTCGCGCATCGTCAAGGCGATGGCGACCAGCCTCAATACGTCGATCGTCTATGGCGACGGCATCGGCGGCACGAAGCTGACCATGGACCTGCCGATCGGCCGCCCCGTCCAGCACTGAACGCTGCGCTCGTTGATCCTGGAAACCGGCCGTTTGCAGGCCATCCAGACCAGGAATCAGCCCGACAGCCAGCGCAGGACGAGCGCCTCTTCCTCGTCGAGACCTTCGACAGGATTTCGACAGCGCTTTCGCGCTTCCGCCAGTTCCTCCACCAGCCGCCCCTGCGACCAGGAATCGACGACGCGCGGGTGAATGTAGCAGCGCCGGCAGACGGCGCGCGTATTGCCGAGCCGCGCCGCCACCTTGTCGATCAATCCGTTGAGAACGCGCGCGGTCTCGCTCTTCGTCTCCGGCAATTCGACGGTCGAGAACAGCGCCGCCGCGCTGGTCGTCCCGCCCCAGGTGCGGAAGTGCTTGGAGGAAAAGTCCTCGCCCGTCGCATCGCGGATATAGGCATTGACGTCCTGCGAGCGCACCATGCGCCGCTCGCCCTCCTCGTCGCGATACTGGAAGAGATGCTGGCCGGGCAGGTCCAGAATGTCCTTCATGATCCGCGCCATGCGCTTGTCGACGAGTTTCAGATTCCATTCCTTGCCCGACTTGCCCTTGAAGGCAAAGCGCAGTTTTGATCCCTCCACCTCGACATGGCGCGCGCGCAGCGTGGTCAGTCCGAAGCTCTTGTTGTCGCGCGCATAGGCCGGGTTTCCGACGCGGATCATGGTGTTGTCGAGCAGCCAGACGATTGAGGCGAGCACCTTTTCGCGCGGCAGGCCGCGCTTGCGCAGGTCGCACTCCATGCGCTCGCGCAGCCGCGGCAGCACGGTCGCGAAATCGACCAGGCTTTGATATTTCACGTCGTCGCGATATTCGCCCCAGCGCGCGTGGTAGCGATACTGCTTGCGGCCCTTCTGGTCGCGCCCCGTCGCCTGGATGTGACCGAACGGATCGGGCGAGATCCACACATCCGTCCAGGCCGGCGGGATGACCAGCGCCTTGATCCGCGCGATTTCGTCTTTGTCCGATAGTTTCCTTCCGTCAGGCGCGAAGAACGAAAACCCCGTTCCCGAGCGTTTGCGCCTGATGCCCGGTTCCATATCGCTGACATAGGAAAGGTCGTCCGGCCGGCGCAATGCCATCGGCAGATCGCCATCGTCCAGCCTGTCTTGCTTGGAAACGGTTTCGAGCACGCAGCGTCACTCCTGATCGGTGTCGCCAAATGCGCTGGGCGCGCGGAAGGTTCCTCTCGGGAAACGCGACATGCGGGAACCCGAACCGCTTTGCGGCGTTTGCGTTTGCCCATCCCAAGGGCCGACCGGAAAAGACGATCACAAGAAGACATAGGCATTTTCTCATGGACCACCGCGACCGGCTCATTCTCGCCCTCTCCGCCCTGATCCGCGCCGAGCGCGAAGCCCGCAACGCCTGGGATTCCGCGATCGCCGCCAATGCCTTGGCGCCGGAAATCATCGACGCCATCGGCGACGATCCAAGGCGTTTGATCGGACATGACGATCTCGAACTGGCAGAGGCCTTCGTATCGCCTTCCGCGGTGCGCTCGTCCGCGATGGCTCGTTTCACCTGAACCGACCAGGCGCATTTTTCTGGCCCGGCGTTTTCGCCGGGCTTTTGGCTGTCTGGCCCTTGGACGCCTCGGCTTGCCTCGCTATCACGGGCGGGCACGATAGGAGGCCTTGAATGACACCCGAACTGATCCGCAAATCCGCCTGTGAAATCGTCGACGGCCTGCGCACCGAAAAATGGTCGCCTCGCCAATTGCTCGACGCGCTGGAGGAACGGATCGCCGCTGTCGATCCCGCCGTCAACGCCCTCCCCACCCTCGCCTTCGATCGCGCCCGCGCCCGCGCCGATGCGCTCGCAAAGCGCCCCGTGGCCGAGCGCGGACAGCTTGCCGGCGCGCCTGTCGCGATCAAGGATCTGACCGAGGTCGAGGGCGTGCGCACCACCTACGGCTCGCGCATCTTCGAGAACCACATTCCCGCCCGCTCCGACATCATGGTCTCCCATCTCGAGGACGAAGGGGCGATCATCTACGCCAAGACGGCGACGCCCGAATTCGGTGCCGGCGCCAACACCTTCAACGACGTCTTCGGCGCCACGCTCAATCCGTGGAACACGTCCCGCTCGGCCGCCGGCTCGTCCGGCGGTTCGGCGGTGGCGCTCGCCACCGGCATGGCCTGGCTGGCACAGGGCTCCGATCTCGGCGGCTCGCTGCGCAATCCCGCCTCCTTCAACGGCATCGTCGGCCTGCGCCCCTCGCCCGGCCGCGTCGCCGCCGATCCGGGCTTCCTCGTCGACGACATCCTGTCGGTCGAAGGCCCGATGGCCCGCACCGTCGAGGACCTCGCGCTCCTCCTCGACGCCATGACCGGCGAGCACCCGGCCAACCCGATCTCGCTGCCGCGCGACGGCACGAGCTACCGCAAGGCCGCGCAAGGCCGTGCGCTGCCGAAACGCGTCGCCTTTTCGGCCGATCTCGGCGGCATCACGCCTGTCGATCCGGAAGTGGCCGACATCTGCCGCGCTGCCGCGTATCGCTTCACCGAACTCGGCGTCGAAGTCACCGACGCCCATCCTGATCTGTCGGATGCGCGCGAAACCTTCCAGACGCTGCGCGCCGTCAGCTTCGCCACCGGCCATGCGAGCAAGCTCGAAACGCACCGCGATCTTCTGAAGCCGGAAGTGATCTGGAACATCGAGAAGGGTCTTGCGCTCACCGTCGGCGACGTCGCGAAGGCAGAGGCGCGCCGCGCCGGCATCATCACGCGCGCCCTGGCCTTCTACGAAAAGTACGACCTTCTCCTGACGCCCGCGACCATCGTCTCGCCCTTCCCGGTCGAGAACCGTTACGTCACCGAATGCGCTGGCGTGAAATTCGACACCTATATCGACTGGCTGACGATCGCGTTTGCGGTCACGCTGACCACCGGCCCGGCCCTGTCGCTGCCCTGCGGCTTCACGCGCGAGGGCCTGCCGGTCGGGTTGCAGATCGCGGCGCGCCCGCGCGGCGAAGCGCGGCTCCTTGCCGGAGCCGCCGCCCTCGAACGCCATCTTGATCTCGGCACTGTCGAGCCGATCGATCCGCGTCCGGGGAACTGACCGCCTATTCGGGCGTATCGTCGCCGCCGATGGCGAAGGTCACGTCGACATGGACGACATAATTGTTCTCGCCGGTCTCCACGGGAACCGACCCGCCCGAATCCGCCGCCGACATGCGCATCATCGCGCGCTCCTGCATCGGCATTGGCGGCGGCGCGCTGCGCTCGGACATTTCGATGACGTCGCCGAGCGTCACTCCGGCGGCCTCGGCCAGCGTCTCGGCCCGACCCATCGCGTCTTCGACGGCCTTGCGGCGCGCCTCGGCGGTGGCCGCCGACGGATCGTCATTGACGAAGGAGATCGACCCGCCCTGGTTGACGCCCAGCGTCACCGACTGGTCGAGGATTTCCCCCACCTTCTCGATGTCGCGGATACGGATCGTCAGATTGTTGGTCACCTGATAGGCGACGATGCGCGGCTGCTCCGTGCCGTCATTGTTCTGCGGATAGACATAGCGCGGGTTGATCGACAGGCCCGCGGTCTGCAGGTCGCGATCGGCGATGCCGGCCTCCTTCATCGCCGCGATCACGTCCGCCATTGCGTCATTGTTGTCATCGAGCGCCGCGCGCGCGGTCTCGGCCTCGCGCATGACGGCGAGGTTGACGATCGCCATGTCCGGCGCGACGGCCGCCTCGCCCTTGCCGGAGACGACGATCTTGGGAAAGGGCCGGTCCTCCTGCGCCTGTGCGGCGAAAGGCAGGGCGAGCGCGAGGATGGCGGTCGAAACGAATAGGCGCATGAAGACAACTCCCGGAAAATGCGGATCGAGCATCAACGCGTAGGCGTCGATTATGGGCGCATTGCGGCGCCGCGAAGCTTGTGCGGGAAGCCAAAAGCCACTAATGCCAACACCCGTGTGGGGCCTGTAGCTCAATGGTTAGAGCCGGCGGCTCATAACCGCTTGGTTGGGGGTTCGAGTCCCTCCGGGCCCACCATTCCTTCTCCTGTCCACAGTGCGATCAGGCGGCTGTCCGCTATCTGTGTCCTGTTCAAATCAGGAATGTAGGTATCCACCTCCGCGAGGTTCTGATGACCCGTGGTGGCCATTATTTCGGACGCACTGCATTCAGCTTCCGCTAGGTGTTCATTGCAGCTTCGAGAGAATTTCATACGCAAAAGCCACGCGCGCCGGGATCGGAAAATTGCGGTTCGCGAGGATAGCCACACCTATTCGTTCTGACGGTATAAAGGCCGCATATGCGCCAAAACCAGCGGTCGAGCCGGTCTTGTTGATTAAGACCGGTGCGTCGGCGGCGAGCGTCGGAACCTCGATCCTATTGGGCTCCAGCGCCATTTTGGACGAATTGCCGGCCAGGAGATCGTCCTGCACGACCGCGCCTTCGTAAAGTTCCCAGCCGAGCCCTTGCATCATCGGGCCGACGCGATAATGCACGCTGTGCGTCGCCCTGACGGCGCGCTGCCACTCCTGCGGAAGATCGGAGGGATCGATGTTGAGCTCGACGAAACTCAGGAGGTCGGAAGCGGTGGTCTTGATACCGTATGCCTCCGCGTCGAACATGCCCGGATTCACCCGCACGGCCCGGCCATCGCGCGACAATCCGAAGGCATAATCCTCCATGCGATCTGCCGGTACGTCGACGAACGTGTCGTGCAGGCCAAGCATGGAAAGCAGCCTCGTCTCCATCAGTTCGGTGAAATCGCCGCCCAGACTTTTGGCTGCCAAATGACCGAAAAGTCCGATGCTCGGATTCGAGTATAGCCTCACGGTGCCGGCATCGTGATCCGGCTCCCAGCCGCCGTAATAGGCGAGCATGTCGGCGTGGTCCACGACCGTATCCGGGAACTGCAAGGGAAGTCCGCCCGCCGAATAGGTGCCGAGATCGCGAAGGCGCGCGTTGCCGGCCGGGCTGCCTTCCAACTGCGGTATCAGGCTCGCGACAGTCGCCGACATCGACAGTTGTCCCGTCGCCTCGGCATATGCCGCCAGTGTCGCCGTATAGGGTTTTGACAGTGAGCCGATCTCGAAGATCGTCGCCTCGCCGACCGGTCTGTTGCCGTCAGGCGCGGTGACGCCATAGGTGAAGATCCGACGCTGGTTCCCGTCGACGACCGCCACAGCCATGCCTGGCACATCGTGTTCGGCCATCAATGGCCGGGCAAGGCTGTCGACAAGTTTTTCGAGCGCCTTGCCTTCTGCCGATTCATCGGCATGGGCAGCGACGGCAATATTGGTTGCGAGGGCCGCAATGCCGATCGTGCCAGCGTTGCGAAGTCTAGCCAAAAGCATTTTCTGTTCTCCCGTGTCCGCCTTGGCGGGTTTTTCTGCCGTCCTTTGGTGTTTTTCGGTGCGACCGTGCCTGCACCATGGATGCTCACACTTCCACGGCGATCCGACCGACTTCGGCAATGACGGCATCGCGCTCCTCGCCGGAAATCGCCGGCATTTCGCAATAGACGGTCACGATGGTCGCCCCGCGATCCGGTGACCAGCCGACACCGACATGGTTGCTGTTTCCCGTACCATTGGTCCCGGTCTTGCAGCCGACGAGCCAATCCGCCGGAAAGCCGGCGCGCAAACGCTTGTCGCCCGTCTTGTTGTTGACGTGCCAGGCTAGGAGCTGGGCGCGGGACGGTCTCGACAGGACGTCCCCGAAAACCAGTTTTCGAAGGGTTTCGAGCATCGCGGCCGGCGTCGTCGTATCGCGGATGTCGTCGGCATGTTCATGTTCGTTCAAGGCGGTCTCGAAACGGTCGAGACGGGTGACGGGATCGCCGATCTCCCGAAGGAATGCGGTCAACTCGGCCGGTCCGCCGAAACTCTCGAGCAGCAGGTTGGCGGCCGGATTGTCGCTAGTCGTGACCGTGGCCTCGCAGAGCTCCGCAACCGTCATACCCGCACCACCGACACGCGTTTCGGTAATCGGCCCCCAGGGGACCAGATCGTCCTTCGTGAACACGATCCGGCGGTCCAGGCTTTCCTCGCCCAGGTCCACGCGCGCAAGAATGAATGCGGTCAACAATGTCTTGAACGTGCTGCAGATGAGAAACCTCTCGCCGAGCCGGTTTCCCGCCGTCGCGCCAGTCGCCAGGTTCATGATGGCGACGCCCAGGCGTCCGCCATTGGCGCGCTCGAGTTCGGCGATTCGTGCGCTGGCATCGGGTTCAGATGCCGCCCGAGCGGCAACATGAAGCGGCGGTGCCACCGGCAGCACCATCAACAAGCCACTCACTCCAAATGCCTGTCGGCGCGTTATGCCTGTCATGCCATTTCTTCATCGTTGGAAATCGCCCGGAAAGTCCCAGACGCCTTGCCTCAATACAAACGTTCATTTCTAACATCAGGCATGAGTAGAAATTGGCCATGGAGGGTTGAATGGACGTATCCCGACTGCCGCTCAACGCCCTAAGAGCATTCGAGGCGTCTGCGCGCCTTGGCAGCTTCACACATGCGGGAATGGAACTGCGCGTCACTCAGACGGCGATCAGTCATCAGGTGAAGTCGCTCGAGCAGACACTGGGCGTTGAGCTGTTCAAGCGGCTCGCTCGCGGCATCGTTCTGACCGACGAAGGCCAGGCTCTGGTACCCGTCCTGACCGATGGATTTCGGCGGATGAGTGCCGCGCTCAGTCAGTTCGAAGACGGCAATTTCCAGGAAATTCTCACGGTCGGCATCGTCAGCACGTTCGCGATGGGCTGGCTCCTGCCACGGCTGCCGCGCTTTCAGGCGTTGCAGCCCTTGGTCGATCTGCGAATCAAGACGAACAACAACCGTGCCGACATGCTGGCGGACGGCCTCGACTTCTTCATCCGTTTCGGCGACGGCGCATGGCACGGAACCGAGGCCGTACCCTTGATGGCGACGGCTCTGTCACCTTTATGCGCGCCGGCCATCGCGCAGCGACTGCGTCATCCGGCGGATCTGCGGAACGAGGATCTCTTGCGTTCCTACAGGATAGACGAATGGCCGACCTGGTTTCGTTATGCCGGCGTACGCCCACCGGCATTGCGGGGATGGATGTTCGATTCCTCACTCGCCATGGTGGCGACGGCGGCCCGTGGAACCGGCATCGCACTCGTCCCTGTCGCCATGTTCACGGACGATATCAGGCGCGGCAACCTCGTCCAGCCGTTCGAGCTCTGCGCGAACATGGGAAGCTACTGGCTGACGCGTCTTCGATCCCGAACGGAGACAAGCTCGATGGCCGCCTTTCGCCAGTGGGTTCTGGCTGAAGCGGATGCGCGGACCAACCCGGCTTGATCTTTTCACCCGGTCGGCTCGCCTCCGGATGGAGCAGCGCACCAAGATCGCCGAGCACCGCCAACATGCGCTCGGCCGACATCATCACTCCCGGCTTGAAGCGGCTAAGCACAGCTACGTCGCTCGAAGCGCTATAGACCTGCTGACTGTTCGTCGAAAACGAGGCTGAATATGATGTGCCGGACTGACTCTGGCCCTAACTCGTGATCCGTACCCGATTGATCCGATGCCTAATCTCTTCGAAGGTCGATTCCAGCGTCGAGGAATCGGGCACGTCGAAGAAGTGGTCGGGGTCGGTGGCGCAGTCGCGCATCAGTTCGGCCGAGTTCGAATCCTGAAGTTCGAGCCTGATCGTGTAGATCGTGACGTCGTCCGCCTTTGCGTTGGTGCAGCCGGCGAGCGTCTGGGCGTCCATTGCGGCCATGATGGTGGAATCGTTGCTGTTGCGCGCCACCAGCCGCTGATCCGTCAGGTAGCCGAAGCTCGAATAGGACGAGTAGCGCGGGTTGTACATCCGGTTCCAGGCATTGTTGCCGTCGGTCAGCAGGATGACGATCTTCTCGTTGTTGTGGGCGTCGCGCGGGCGCCCTTCGGTGAAGGGCTCGGCATCGTCGAGCGTGCGCCAGCCCCACATCATGCCCTCGAAGATATTGGTGTTGCCGCGCGCTAGGAGCCCGTCGATGGCGGTCAGGATCTTGTCGTAGTCGGTCGTCAGCGGCACGACCGGCTGGCTGTCGCAGAAGAAGCCGGGTCCCATCGGTTCGGAATAGTTGGAATAGTAGCGCGAAGCGCCGTCATTGATGACCGGCTTGCGCCAGTTGGAGCGCTCGTCGACGACGCCGTCCTTCAACGGGACGCCATAATTGGCAAGTCGCTTTTCCGCGGCGGGCGCCCAGTAGCTGACCGGCACGGCATAGCGTGAATCGCTCAGCCAGTTGTTCGGCCGCGCGCTGTAGCCGTCATAATCGTCGAGGTGAAAGGTCGGCACGAACAGGCTGCGCGGATCGCCGGTGGCCGGCGCAAGCGTGGTGTCATAGGCGATGGAATTGTGCGGATCGCGCGTCTCAACACAGCCGGGCCAGGTCTTCCCCATCAGGTGGTAGAGCTGGAAGCGGCTGAGGCCGGTCGGCAGATCGCCGTTCCTGACAGGGTTCTGGCCCCATGTGTCGAGCCAGCTCGCACCCGCGCTCGCCAGCGTTCCGTCGGCATTGAAGGTCGGCGCGTGCTGCGGTCCGACATTGACGAAGGTCGAGAACGGCACGAGCGAGAACCTGATCTTGCTTCGGTCGGTGATGTCGCGCGTCATCGTCTCGACCATCGCCTTCGCCGCGGATTTCAGATCGGCGAGCTTGTCCCCTTCCATCGAGCCGGTCGTGTCGAGCACGAGCGCGATCTCGTAGCTCATGTCGCTGAAGGCGGCGCGCGATTCGATCTGCATGTCGATCGTGGCGCTCGACTTGAACATGGCGAATGGATTGTCGGCCACGGCCGTCACGCTCAACTGCCATTCATTGCCGTCCCGGCTGATCTGGAGATTCTTGTAGGCATCGGAAAAATTGGCGGCGAGCATGCCGCCGGCAAGCTCGTGTGCCTCTTCATCGCTCAAAGTGCCGTAATGCGCGCGCGCCAGCGTCAGCACGGCCGTATCCGCTGCGTTCTGCAGCGATGCGCGAACATTCATCGCATGGGTATAATCGACGGTCAGGCCCACCGCTCCCACAAGCGGGACGATCATCAGGCCGAAGATCATCGCATAGTTTCCGTCGCGATCGCGCAGAAACGATCTTAACAGATCAATCATCCGATTTCCCCTCGCCCGCCCAGTTTGCCAGAAGGATTATAGCTTAATTATCCTTTCTGAAGACGAGGTTGAGGGACGGAGTTAATGTCCTGTGTCAGATTTCGTTAGAGTTTGCTCAAAAGCGTGAACCAGCCGAGTAGGAACGAGAGCGCGCCGCCGGATGAACCCGATATGCGAAAGACGCCGGACCGGCCGGTCCGGCGTCTTTCGTCTTCCGCGGATCAGTCTCGCGGATTTATCTGATCACCGGGCAGTTGGGAGCGCGGGCGAAGACGATCGCCGTGCGACCCTGCCGCCAGACCCGTCCGGCAACGCGGATCACGTTGCGGTTGGCCCTGACGACGCGCGGATTGCGCAGGCCCATCCGGGCGGCCTTGTGGACGGCCTGGCCGGGCGTGCAGGCCTGGCGGTGGTGCCGTCGGCCGCGATCCCAGCGGTTGCCGCGATAGCCCCCGCCCCACTGCACGGTTACCGTGCCGGAATTGCCATGGAATTGCAGGCTGGTCGCATTGGCCTGGGCGGGCGCGGCGGCAAGCGCGCCAAGGCCGATCAGGGCGGAAAGGGCTGCCATCTTTGCGAATTTGAACATCGTTTCTCTCCTCGTCGATGATGCGGATCAGGACATCTCGTGTCGCTCAGCGCGATGGGAGGAGAATGACGCCGGGAAACTGAACATGTTTGGAACCTCGCATTCATGCGCGGTTCATGTCGCGGGATCGAGATCCTTCATCCAGTATTCCATCGGCTTTTCAGTCGCTTCCGAGAAGCCGACATCGCGCCAGGAAAACCGCGTCGCCAGCCCCTCGATCCTGTGATAGCCGCGCTTCTCCCAGAACCGGTCGAGCGGGACATGGCCGCGCGGCCGCATCGGATGATCCGTCGGCCGGATGACGGCGGAAAACACGCATTTCGAAAAGCCGGCATCCCGAGCCGCGCGCTCGCGCTGCTCGAAGAACCGCACGCCGACGCCCGCCCCGCGATAGCGGAACCGCAGGACGGATTCGCCGAAATAGAAGAAATCGCGCACCTCCAGCCCACGTTCGGCAAACGGCGCCGCGAATTCCTGATGGTGTTGGCCGAGTGGCGCGGCCGTTGCCGCGCCGACCAGTTCGTCGCCGTCGAAAGCGCCGATCACCACCGCGCCGGGCGATTCCACATAGGTCGCCAGATAGTCTCGCTCATAGGCCGCGTAGCCGTCATAGAGGTAGGGAAAGGCGCGGAAAACCTCGATGCGCAACGCCGCGAGATCGTCGATCCGCGCCTCGATTTCCGCGTGCGACAGGCGGCGAACCGAAACGCGCATGGGTCAACCCTTGGAAACCGCTTCGACCCAGTTCTTCAGATTGTAGTAGGTGGTCACGCGCGAGATGCGCCCGCCATCGATCTCGAACAGAATCGCGCCGGGCACCGAATAGCGCTGTCCGTTCGCCTCGGGCAGGCCTTCCGCCGTGGCGAGATATTCACCGTGAACGGTGAACTCGGCCGCTCCCCGGCTGCCGGTCTCGTTGGTCATGATGACGATATCGGCCAGTTCTTCCTTGTAGTGGCGGTCCATCATGCCGAGGAACCACTTGAACTTGTCCTTGCCGATCTCGCGGCCGCCCTCGTTGATGTCGTGCGCCACATCGTCGTCGAGGCAGTCGAGCATCCCCTGGCTGTCGCCGGCATTGAAGGCGGCGAGATAGTGCTCGATCAGGACTTTGGTTTCGGTCTGGCTCATCGCTGGTTCCTTCGTTCGAACTCGAAGCATTGCGGATAGGCCGGGCACAATGCCCGGCGCAAGCGCCTTATGGCTCCTCGTCAAGGATATGGTCGAAATAGTCGTCGACGCCCGCCATGTCGGTTTCGAGCGCCGTCACCTTGCCGCGCACCGAAATGCCGGCCTCGTGCACGCTCTCGCGCGAGCCGGAGACGAGATGGTGCCACCATTTCAGATCCTCCCCGTTCGCGATCAGCCGATAGGCGCAGGTCGAGGGCAGCCAGGGCAGCGTGCGCACCTTTTCCGGCGTCAGCTTCACGCAGTCCGGCACCTTGGCGAGTCGGCCGGGATAGTCCGAGCAGCGGCATTTGCCGGCGTCGAAAAGGCGGCAGCCGATGCTGGTCCAGTAGATGTCGCCCGTGTCCTCCTCCTCCAGTTTCGACAGGCAGCATTTGCCGCAACCGTCGCACAGCGACTCCCATTCGGGCGTCGTCATCGCGTCGAGGGTCTTCGTTTTCCAGAAGGGCATGGACATGGCGCGGATGTGGACCCGCGTCCCCGCCGCGGTCAAGCGGGCATGGCCGAACGGTCGTCGATTTGCCCTGCCATCGCCGTCAAATGGCCCCGGCAGGGCCTGTTTTCCTGCCAAACCGGAACAAAAAGCTGGTCTTTCTGTTGAAGCCGGGTTGGGACCTACTTTCAGGAGCATACTCTGATGAAGAGACAGTCGCGGATATTGGCCGGGACCGCCCTCGGGCTGATCATGGCTACCGCTCAGTTGAGCGCGGCGCCTATTGCCGGCGCACAGGCCGATTTCAACGCCTTGCAGAAGGATGGGCAGCTCAACGCGCCGGTCATCCTCGCCCAGGCGACAGAGGAAACCGAAGAAGAGCGTTTGCAGCGCGAAGCGCAGGAAGCGCAGGAGGCCGCGGAAGAGGCACCCGTAGAAGAGGCGCCCGCAGAGGAAGCGCCGGCTGAGGAGGCTCCTGTAGAGGAGACGACGCCTGAAGCAGCGCCAACACCCGAAGCAGCGCCTGCCGAGGAACCAGTGGTCGAGGAAGCCCCTGCGGAAGAACCTGCCGCTGAGGAAGCTCCGGCCGAAGAACCAGCCGCCGAAGAAGCTCCCGCTGAAGAGCCGGCTGCCGAAGAGGCCCCTGCCGAAGAGCCTGCGGCCGAGGAAGCCCCTGCGGAAGAACCTGCCGCCGAAGAAGCTCCCGCTGAGGAGCCGGCTGCCGAGGAGGCCCCGGCCGAAGAACCTGCAGCTGAGGAAGCCCCTGCAGAAGAGCCCGCAGCCGAGGAGGCTCCGGCTGAGGAAGCACCGGCGGCCGAAGAGGCCCCAGCCGAAGCTCCGGCTGTTGAAGAAGCGCCGGCAGATGCGGCTCCCGCCGAAGAGCCGGCCGCCGAGGAGGCTCCCGTCGAGGGTGCTGCTCCTGCCGAAGACGGCGCGGCCGTCGAGGGCGAGGCCGAAGGCGAAGCTGTGGTCGAACAGCCGGCCGAACCCGGCGAGGCACTGCAGGTCGAGATTCCGCCGGAACAGGCCTTCGAGGAGACCGAAGATCTCGCGCCGATCCTCGATTCGCAGAAGGTCGAACCGGCCGAGGCCGAGGCTGCATTTGAAGCCGAAGCCGAAGCCGAAGGCGTTGCGCCGGAGCAGATCGAGGAAGAGCGCGCGCGTCGTGCCCGCCCTGCTGGCCCGGCTCCGACGTCCGAGCAGGATTCGCAGGCTCTCGAGCAGCCGATAGAAGTCCAGTCACTGCGTGCCGAGGAAGGCCGCCGTCTGGAAGAAAGCGAAATCCGCGAGCGTCGCCGCGAGCGCCGCGAGGGAGCCGAGGTCGTTCGTGAGATCGACAACCGCTTCATCGTCAATTTCAACAACACGACCGTCATCCAGAGCGACGACCGTCCGCGCCTCATTCGCGAATCCGAGGTTTATTACGAGGAGTTGCCGCGCGGCCGCACCCGTGAAGTGATCGTGCGTCCGAACGGCGTCGAGATCGTCACGATCCGCGATCGCTATGGCGATGTCATCAAGCGCTCGCGCTTTGCGCCGGATGGCCGCGAATACGTCCTCGTCTACGCCGACGATCGTCGCTTCAACGACGATCGTCCCCGTCGCTGGCGCGACCCGGCACGCGATCTTCCGCCGCTCGAACTGACGATCCCCGTCAGCCAGTACATTCTGGAAGCCAACCGCGTCGAAGATCCGGATATCTACTACGAGTTCCTGGATCAGCCGCCGGTCGAGCAGGTTCGCGAGGTCTACACGATCGATGAGGTCAAGTACTCGTCGCGCGTTCGTGACATCGCCCGCCGCGTCGACCTCGACACGCTGACCTTCGACTTCGGCTCGGCAACGATTCCTCAGAGCGAAGTTCCGCGCCTGGAAGGCCTTGCCGAAGCGATGACTCGGATGCTCGAGGAGAACCCGGCCGAGACCTTCCTGATCGAAGGACACACCGACGCGGTCGGCTCGGACGAGGCCAATCTGGCCTTGTCGGATGAGCGCGCCGAGGCCGTGGCCGTCGCATTGACGGACTTCTTCGACATCCCGCCGGAAAACTTGGTCACCCAGGGCTATGGCGAGCAGTATCTGAAGGTCGATACGGAAGCGGAGGAGCGTCGCAATCGCCGCGTCGCCGTGCGTCGCATCACCCAGCTTGTCGCCCCGGTGGCACAGGCGCAGTAAGGTTCCTACATACAAGGTTCCCTGCCCCATCCCCCTCGGGCTTCATGCCCGGCGGGGAGAGGCATCAGAGCCCGGTCGTCCTCCAGCGACCGGGCTCTTCCTTTTCAAATGGCTTTGAGGCGGCTGTCGCGCAGCAGTCCGTGCTCTTCCAGCACCGGATAGGCGATCGAGGCCAGCAGCGAGTTGATCTGCTTCAGGTCGCGGATCGTGTCGAGATGGATCGAGCTCGTCTCCACGCTCTCCGCCGTCCCGCGCCGCAGCCGGTCGAAATGCCGCTGGCTGGAACTCTTTTCGAGGTCGCGCAGCCGTTCCTTTTCCTGCACGAGCTGGCGTGCCGTCTCCCGGTCGCGCGACACGAGAACGTTGAAGGCGAGCCGCGCATTGGCCAGCACCGCCGCGTGCATCTCATGCAGTTCTCCAAGCCCGTCATCGGAAAACTTCACGCCGCGCTCCAGCTTCTTTTGCACCTGCGCCAGCATGTTGCGCACGATGATGTCGCCCACCTGTTCGAGCTTCACGCAGGCGCCGAGCAGTTCCTGGTAGCGCAGGGCCTGATCCTCGCTCATCCGCGAGGCGCTGATACGCGCCAGATAGAGCTTGATCGCCGCATGGCGCTCGTCCACCCGGTCGTCGAGCGCGGTCAGCGCCGCGATCTTCGGCTTGTCGGCCTCCTCGTAGAGCTCCATCACATTGGTCAGCATGATCTCGATCGTGCCGCAGATCGCCATCACCTCGCGCGTCGCATTGCCAAGGGCCAGCGGCGGATTGTCGAGGACCGTTGCGTCGAGCGAGGAGACCGGCTGGTCGGCGAGGTCGATGAGCGCCTGCGGCTGCATCGCCGTCAGCGCACTTGCGACCAGCCGATGCACGATCCCCGCCAGCGGCAGGCCGACGATCACCAGAGCCAGGTTGAAGGCGATATGCGCGTTGACCAGTTGCACCTCGGGCGAGCCGCCGAGAAGGTCGAGCGGCGGATGGACCAGCGCGATGACGATAAGCGCCGTCACCGCCCCGATCCCCCGCAGGACGAGGTTGGCGATCGGCACGGACCGTCCCGCCGGCGCCATCGTGCGCGACAGCATGGCAGCGATCAGCCCGCCGCCGAGGTTGCAGCCGAGCACCATCACGATGCCGAGTTCGACCGGAACGAGTTCGCGCGCGGCGAGCGCGACGATGAGAAGGATCGCCGCGACGCTGGAGTGGAAGATCCAGGTCATGATCGCCGCGATGATGAAGGCGGTGATCGGGTCGGCGGCGAGGAAATCGACGACGGCCGGCAACAGCCGGCTTTCGCGCAAGGGCTCGGACGCCTCGCCGATCAGCCGCAGCGACAGGAGAAGCAGCCCGACGCCGACCAGAATGCGGCCGAACTGGCGCCACGAGCGCCGCTCCGTGGCCAGAAAGATCGCCGTACCCGAGAACAGGCAGATCGGCACCAGAAGGCTGAGATCGAAGGACAGCATCTTGACGACGATCGCCGAGCCGAGATCGGCGCCGAGCACGGCGACGAGCCCGGCCGCGCCGCCGACGATGCCCGATCCGACGAAGGAGCCGACCAGAAGCGCCACCGCCGTCGCGCTTTGCAGCGCGATCGCGAGCCCCGTTCCGGCGACCACGCCGGCCAGCGGGTTGCGCAAGGTCGCACGCAGCCGCCGCCGCAGAACTTCGCCGTAAGCGCGCTCGACGCCGGTGCGCACCATTCGCGTCGCCCACAAGAGCAGAGCCACCGCGCCGGCCAGATTGAGGAGTACGACGGACCCGCTCATATGCTCGCCTCCGGAAGGATCGCGGCCGCCGACGGCTCGAAATATGTGAATATGGAATTCATGAAATCAGCTTGCCCTCGCGCGGTTCCGCCCGCGACTTTTTCTTTAGTCGATTAACAGGAGTCGCACGCCCGTTCCGCGTACGCAAGCGCGGCTCGATGGTCCAGTTGCGACGTTCGAAGGGTGTGAATCACGGTGATGTCCCGCGCAATCGCCTCGCACGAATCCCAGTTCGGTTCTATATGCAGGTCAAAGCGAGTTGTCCCAGATGAGATTCTCCCCTTCCTTCCTCGACGAGATCCGCGACCGGGTGCCGATCTCCTCGGTGATCGGGACGCGCGTGACATGGGACCGCCGCAAGACCAACGCGCAGCGGGGCGACTATTGGGCCTGCTGCCCGTTCCATGGCGAAAAGTCGCCCTCCTTCCACTGCGAGGACAAGAAGGGCCGTTACTACTGCTTCGGCTGTGGCGTGTCCGGCGATCACTTCCGCTTCCTGACCGAGCATGACGGCCTCGCCTTCCCCGAGGCGGTCGAGCGCATCGCCGATATGGCCGGCGTGCCGATGCCCGCCCGCGACGTTCAGGAGGAACGCCGCGAACGCGAGCGCGCCTCGCTTGCAGACGTCATGGAAATGGCGACGCAGTTCTTCCAGGACCGCTTGCAGGGAGCTGATGGCGCCAAGGCCCGCGCCTATCTGCGCGAGCGCGGGCTTTCCGGCCCCACCCAGCAGAAATTCCGCCTCGGCTATGCGCCAGAAAGCCGCAACGGGCTGAAGGAGCACCTGGCGGGCAAGGGCATCGACAAAGACCAGATCGAAGCCTGCGGCCTCGTCGTCCATGGGCCAGACATTCCCGTTTCCTACGACCGCTTCCGCGACCGCATCATGTTCCCGATCGAGGACGCGCGCGGCCGTGTCATCGCCTTCGGCGGTCGCGCCATGGCGGCCGACGCGCCCGCCAAATATCTCAACTCCAACGACACCCAGCTCTTCCACAAGGGTCAGGTGCTCTACAATCTGGCCCGCGCGCGCTCCACCGTCGCCCGCGGCGGAACCGTGATCGCCGTCGAAGGCTACATGGATGTCATCGCGCTCGCCCAGGCCGGCGTCGAAAACGCCGTCGCTCCGCTCGGCACGGCGCTCACCGAAAACCAGCTCGAACTTCTCTGGCGCATGTCTGGCGAGCCGGTGCTGTGCTTTGACGGCGATCAGGCCGGCATGAAGGCGGCATTCCGCGCCGCCGACCTCGCTTTGCCCCTCGTCCAGGCCGGCCGCACCCTGCGCTTCGCCCTCCTGCCCAACGGCCAGGACCCTGACGACCTCGTCAAGGCCGAAGGCGCCGAGGCCTTCCGCGCCATCGTCGCGGAGGCGCGCCCGCTCGCCGACATGCTGTGGCAGCGCGAGACCGCCGGCTCGACCTTCGATACGCCCGAGCGCCGCGCCGAACTCGAAAAGCGTCTGCGCGAACTGACGTTTCAGATCAGGGACGAGGACGTGCGCCGCCACTATCAGCAGGAGATGCGCGACCGCGTGATCCGCTTTTTCGGGGCCAGCCGCCCGCAAAACCCGCGCTTCCAGAAAGGTGGCGGACAGGGACGGCCCGGCGGCGCCGGCGCCATGGACAAGCAGCGCTTCGCCGTCTCCGAAACCCTTGCGCGCTCCTCCATGGTGCGCCGCGCCGCATCGGCCATGCCGCTGCGCGAGACCTTGATCCTCGTCACGCTCGTCAACCATCCCGACCTTGTCGACGAGTATTTCGACGAGATCGACCGCCTGTCGATCACCAGTGCCGAATTGCGCCGGTTGAAGACCTGCATCGTCGACGCCGCCGCGCATGGCCTGACCGGCAAGGCCGGCACACTGGTCGCCCATGTCCGGGCCGGCGGCATTGCGGAGATCTGGGAACGGGCGCTGTTGCAGGTCAAGGGGGCGGGCCTTTGGACCGCCCTGCCCGAAGCCGCGCTCGACGACGCCCGGAACGCCTTTCAGCAGGCGCTATACTTGCAGCAGGCGGCTCAGTCTCTACATAGGGAGTTGAAAGCAGCCGAGTCCGCGCTTGCGACAGAACCGACGGATGAAAATTACCGTCATCTGGTCGATGTGCAGGCGCAGTTGCGGGACGTGCAGGCCACCGAGGCGCTGATTGAAGGCTTCGGTGTCCAGTCGGGTCGGGCGGGCCGGGCCTGACGAAAAGTCGGCCGGACCGCCAAGCCGGCAATTGATTCGCTTTTTTGCAGCGAATCATGTCACAGCCGCTTGACCTTCCGCCGGAATGACGGAATCAGGACGACCACGAACCTTAACGAGCGGCTTGCCCGCATTGAAGACGGATGACGGGACGATACACTGGTTTTGAGCGGGTTGGGCACGCCGGTATCGATACCAGGGTTAACAGCGCATTTACGTGAACGCGCGTATGCGCGGTCGAGAGCGCTCTTGCGCATCCGCATCCATGTCCGTGACGAAAGCCGCTGAGGCTTCCAATGGCCTGACGGCCGCCTGGAGAACAACATATGGCGACTAAAGAGAAGGAAGAGGTCGAGAACGAGCGCGAAGGCGGGACCGACGGTCCTCTGCTCGACCTTTCCGACGACGCAGTCAAGAAGATGATCAAGCTCGCCAAGAAGCGCGGCTTCGTCACCATGGACGAACTCAACGCCGTGCTTCCGTCCGAGGAAGTCACCTCGGAGCAGATCGAGGACACGATGGCGATGCTGTCCGACATGGGCATCAACGTCGTCGAGGATGACGAGAACACCGAAGACGGCGATCGCGAAAAGGAAGGCGACGCCGAGGAAGACGCCAACGAACTGGCCGAGCAGACCGGCACCGCCGTTGCAGCGACCACGACCAAGAAAGAGCCGACCGACCGGACCGACGATCCCGTGCGCATGTATCTGCGCGAGATGGGTTCGGTGGAGCTTTTGTCGCGCGAGGGCGAGATCGCCATCGCCAAGCGCATCGAGGCCGGGCGCGAGACGATGATCGCGGGCCTGTGCGAAAGCCCGCTGACCTTTCAGGCCATCATCATCTGGCGTGAAGAGCTGAACGAGGCCAAGGTTCTGCTGCGCGAGATCATCGATCTCGAAGCCACCTATGCGGGGCCTGAGGCAAAGCAGGCGCCGATCGTCGAACGCAATCCCGAAGAAGACAACAAGCCCAAGGTCGACGAGAAGGCCAGGCGCCGCGAGGACGACGACATCACCAATGTCGGCGGCGACACGCGCGGCGAAGAGGAAGACGACGAAGAGGACGAGGCCAATCTGTCGCTGGCCGCGATGGAAGCCGAACTGCGCCCGCAGGTCATGGAAACGCTGGACGTCATCGCCGGCACCTACAAGAAGCTGCGCAAGCTTCAGGACCAGCAGGTCGAGGCTCGCCTCGCCCAGACCGGCGCGCTGTCTTCCAGCCAGGAGCGCTCCTACAAGAAGCTCAAGGACGAGCTGATCACGGCGGTCAAGTCGCTCTCGCTCAACAATGCGCGCATCGAATCGCTGGTCGAGCAGCTTTACGACATCAACAAGCGGCTCGTTCAGAACGAGGGCCGGCTGTTGCGCCTTGCCGAAAGCTACGGCGTGCGTCGCGAGGATTTCCTTCAGCAGTACCAGGGCTCGGAACTCGATCCGAACTGGATGAAGTCGATCGCCAATCTGTCGGCGCGCGGCTGGAAGGAATTCGCCAAGAACGAGAAGGACACGATCCGCGACATCCGGACCGAGATCCAGCATCTCGCCACCGAGACCGCGATTTCGATCCTTGAATTCCGCAAGATCGTCAATCAGGTCCAGAAAGGCGAGCGGGAAGCTGCGATCGCCAAGAAGGAGATGGTCGAGGCCAATCTGCGTCTCGTCATTTCGATCGCGAAGAAATACACGAACCGCGGCCTGCAATTCCTTGATCTGATTCAGGAAGGCAATATCGGCCTGATGAAGGCGGTCGACAAGTTCGAGTATCGGCGCGGCTACAAGTTCTCCACCTATGCGACATGGTGGATCAGGCAGGCGATCACGCGTTCGATCGCCGATCAGGCCCGCACGATCCGCATTCCGGTCCACATGATCGAGACGATCAACAAGATCGTGCGGACTTCGCGGCAGATGCTGCACGAGATCGGCCGCGAGCCGACGCCGGAGGAACTGGCCGAAAAGCTCGCCATGCCGCTCGAAAAGGTCCGCAAGGTCCTGAAGATCGCCAAGGAGCCGATCTCGCTCGAAACGCCGGTCGGCGACGAGGAGGATTCGCATCTCGGCGATTTCATCGAGGACAAGATGGCGATCCTGCCGATCGATGCGGCGATTCAGGCCAACCTGCGCGAGACGACGACGCGGGTTCTGGCCTCGCTCACCCCGCGCGAGGAGCGCGTCTTGCGGATGCGCTTCGGCATCGGCATGAACACCGATCACACGCTGGAGGAAGTCGGCCAGCAATTCTCGGTGACGCGCGAGCGTATCCGCCAGATCGAGGCGAAGGCGCTGCGCAAGCTCAAGCACCCGAGCCGCTCCAGAAAGCTGAGAAGCTTTCTGGACAGCTAGGAACGACGCAAGTTGCGCTCCTTCCCCGATAGCTGATCATCAAAAACCCGGCCTTGAGCCGGGTTTTTCATGCCGCGTGGCGTCGTAGGTCGCAGTCCGTCAGGACTTGACGCCGCCCTTCTTGCCCTGTTCGGCAAGATCCTTGATCTGCTTGCCGAATGCCGGGGCCGGTGCTGCCGGCGCCTTGTCCTTTTTCGGCTTTCTGGCTTCCTTGTTCGAACGCATCTGTCCCTTGGCCATCACTTCATTCCCTTTGCATTTGCGGTCTCGACCAGTTCGAGCGCTTCTTCTCCGGCGACCCGGTCGTAGCGTTCGCTCTCGGCCCGGATTCGGTATTGATACTCATTGTCGCGGATCGGCAGACATGCCGTCACGCTGTAGCTCTCGTCGGTCCTGAGCGGCGTTGCGAACCAGGTCTTGAGATGGACGCTCTGGCCTATGGCGAAACGGTGGGTTGCCTGCGTGCGCGGACCGCGCTCGGCTCGAAATCGGATCATGACGACGCGGTATCCTTCGCGATGGCGGCTTCCAGGTCGTCGGCATCGATCTCGACGATCTGCGTCGGGCGGGATGCCCGCTCGATCGAGGGCAGGTGGATATAGGTGGCGACGGAACGATGGGCGATCCACGAAATGCCGTCGATGATCTCCTCGTCCCGATCGACGCGGTACTCGCCCGCCGGCAAGGTCTGCTCGATTCCGGGCAGCCTGAAGGGCGCGGCGAAGCGCGTCGTGGACGATTTGGTCCGGGTGCTCACGATGGTTGATCCTTCCACCAGAACCTGAATTTCCGAACGCAACGGGCACCGCTTTCTGGCGCCGTTTCGAAACATCTGTCTGGCCGGGAATGAATGGACGCCTCGTCGCCGGGCGACATCGTGTCGGTTCGGCGGAGATGCCCATCTTCCAACATATTTCCCTATGCCGCAAATCAGCCGCAATTAAGGCCGGCGTACACGGCAGATATAAATTGCCATGGCTTCCTTTCGAGGGGAGAGCACCCTAATCTGGATCGAGGGAAGAGGTGCCGGATGTCTGTCGAATTTCTCATCACCACACTCGTGATCGTGGCATCGCCTGGAACCGGCGTCGTCTACACGTTGGCGACGGGTCTGGCGCAAGGCAATCGTGCGAGCATAACGGCTGCATTTGCCTGCACACTCGGCATCGTTCCACATTTGATCGCCGCTCTCACAGGCCTTGCCGCGCTGTTGCACACCAGCGCCCTTCTCTTCGATCTGGTGAAATATGCGGGCGTCGCCTATCTGTTGTGGATGGCTTGGCAGACGCTGCGCCAGCGCGGCGCGATGCGCATCGAAACGGAAGCCCCGCGGCGCTCGGGCGGGCAGATTCTCGTCGACGGCATCGTGCTCAATCTTCTCAATCCCAAGCTCTCGATCTTCTTCGTCGCGTTTCTTCCTCAGTTCATTGCGGCTAATGAAGCTGCGCCGCTTTTGCGGATGCTGGAATTGAGCGGCGTCTTCATGGCCGCCACCTTTGTCGTCTTTGCGGTTTACGGCGTGTTCGCATCTATGATGCGCGATCAGGTGATCGGTCGCCCGGTGATCATGGCCTGGTTTCGCCACACCTTCGCCGCCGCGTTCGTGGCGCTCGGGGCGAAACTCGCTTTCACGGAACGTTAGTCACTTCCCCAGCCCTTCCAAAATTGCGTCGATCACCTCAGAACACGCCGCGGCATCTTTTCCGTCGGCAATTTCCAGCGCTGCCCGGTCGAACATCGCCGATAAAAGTGCAGCCAGCGCGTCCAGCGGCAGGCGGCGAATTGCGCCCTGCCGCATCCCGATCGCAAGCCCTTCGCGCAAGGTCCGGCCGCCGTGGCGGGCATCGATCTCGTCCATCGCCTTGCGGCCGAGCACGGCCGGGCCGTCGAGCAGCAGGAGACGCGTGCGGCCGGGCTCGGACATCGCCGCCACGAACGCATCGCCGCCGCGCATCAGCGCGTCCAGCGCCGGCAAGTCCTCCGGCGTCGCATCCGCGATCTCGCGTGCCACCGCCTCGGATTCCGCCTCGACCACGGCACTGAACAGCGCCTGCTTGTCGGCGAAATGGTGATAGAGCGCGCCGCGCGTCACGCCTGCCCTTTCCACGATCTGCGGCGTGCCGGTCTCGGCATAGGTCCGTTCGACGAACAGCGCGCGGGCCGCTTCGATGAGCGCGGCGCGCGTCGCTTCCGTCCGCGCATGGTTGGAACGGCGTTGTGATTCCTGTTGCATACATACAGCCTGTATGTTAATTGGATTTTACATACAGATTGTATGTTTTTTCATCGAGGAGTGAAAGCCATGAAATCGACGAGCTACTATCCGGTGATCATGACCGACGACGTTGCCGGCACGACCGCCTTCTACGTCACGCATTTCCGCTTCAAGCCGGTCTTCGAGAGCGACTGGTACGTGCATCTGACCTCAAGCGAGGATCGCCGCGTGAATCTGGCGATCCTCGACGGAACGCATGAGACGATCCCCGCCATCGGCCGCGGGCGCGTCTCGGGGCTGATCCTGAATTTCGAGGTCAAGGATGTCGATGCCGAATACGCGCGCGTGCAGGCCGCGGGCCTGCCGATCCATCTCGCCATTCGCGACGAGGCGTTCGGCCAGCGTCATTTCATCACCGCCGATCCGAACGGCGTCCTGATCGACATCATCAAGCCGATTCCACCGAGCGCCGAATTCGCCGCGCAATATGCGCCGGACGCGATGCCGTGAGGCGAGCGACGATCGCGCGGCGGCAAACGCCGCGCGATCGTCGCAGCTTCTCGCCCTTGCGACACACGCACTGGCGGTCCACCTTGTCCGAACGACCACCCGCCAGGCGCCAATGGGATCGCCGGCATCCTGCGTTTCGATCCTCGATGAACGCCGGATTTTCGCCAATCCCGCCTGTATGCTAGATCTCGAATCGAGGAGAAGAAGATGTCGTTTTTCAAGAAGCTGTTCGCTGGCGGCACGCCCGCGCCGGCAAAGGCCGCGCAGCAGGAACAGCACTATAAGGGCTTCACCATCCGTCCGACCCCGTTTCAGGAAGGCGGCCAGTATCAGACCTGCGGCATCATCGCGAAGGAGATCGACGGCGTCGTCAAGGAGCACAAGCTCATCCGCGCCGATCGCTTTCCCTCCCTCGACGACGCGACGGAAACGACGATCCGCAAGGCGCGCCAGATGATCGACGAACAGGGAGAGCGGATCTTTGGCTAGGCTCGCCTTCCTCCTCCTACTCGTCGCCCTGCCCGGCTGCGCCGTTTTCGGCGGCGGGGGAATGGCCACTGTCACCGACGGCCGCATAGACGCGCGCGGCGCCAGCGCCTCGGCCGGCATCGGCGCGTCCGGCCCCTATGCCGGCACGACGTCGGGCCGCGTCATCGTCGAATAGATCGGCTCTCAAATCGGCAGGCGTCAAAGTGGCACTTGGAAAAAACGGGAGTCGCTAGGGGCCTAGACGACTCCCGCAGAGGTCAGAAGGCCCGTCTTACTCTCCCAGAATCGCATATGGCGATACGTTCGGGGAGAATTCGAGAAAAGCGAATGCTTCGAACCCGAACCAAACCTGCCGGGTTCTTCCTCAGGTTGCATCACCCAAACGGGTGAATGTTCGCGTTCAGACAAAAAAACGCGGCGCCTTGCGGCGCCGCGCCCGATGGAACGACGAAAGCCTATTTCAGCATCGTCTTGACCATTCCGCTGGCCTTGGAGAAATCCATCTGGCCGGGAAACTTCTCCTTCAGCGCATTCATGCACTTGCCCATGTCGCGCAGGCCGTCGGCCCCGACTTCGGAAATCACCTGGGCGCAGGCCTGCCGCGTATCCTCTTCACCAAGCTGCTTGGGCAGAAAATCACGGATGATCTCGATCTCCTGGCGCTCCTGCTCGGCCAGTTCGAGCCGGTTGCCCTCTTCGAAGGCGCGCGCCGATTCCTCTCGCTGCTTGACCATCTTGGCGAGAATCTGCGTGATCTCGTCGTCGCTGACGGCATCCTTGCCCTGCCCGCGATTGGCGATGTCCCGGTCGGTGATGGCCGCCTGGATCAGCCGCAGCGTCGAGGTGCGCCGCTTGTCCTGGCTCTTCAATGCCGTTTTCAGTGCCTGGGCGATTTTCTCGCGCATGGCTTGTCTCTCCTGTGACGGATGCGGAACATACCGTCCGCCGATCGCCGAAGCAATCGCCTCCGTCTCTAACGCGTTGATTTGATTGATTCGTATCAGTTCAAGCTACAGATTCCGGCAATTGACCCGGCTTTCGCCTTCACCTATTGTCCGCCACCTGCATGGACCGACTTGAGTCTTGCACGGGATGTTCCCATCTGGAGCATGACCCGTGCGTTTCGTTGCGCCATATGGCCCGGAACGCACCTCATTTCAAGGGCAGAGCCTGCCCGCGCGACGTTGACTGGAGAAAAGCATGGCTGCCGGAACCGCCCCCTGGAGCACCGAGAAACCCACCGCAGTTCTGGTGCTCGCCGATGGCACGGTCATCGAGGGCAAGGGCGCCGGGGCCACCGGCGAGCGCGTCGCGGAGGTTGTCTTCAACACGGCGCTTACCGGCTATCAGGAAATCCTCACCGACCCTTCCTATGTCGGCCAGATCGTCACCTTCACCTTTCCGCATATCGGCAATATCGGCGCCAATGACGACGACATCGAAGATCTGACGCCGGCCGGTCGCCACGGCGCGGTCGGCGCGATCTTCAAGGCGGACATCACGGCGCCGTCCAATTATCGTTCGGCCGTCCATCTCGATGAATGGCTGGCCAAGCGCGGCATCGTCGCCATTTCCGGGCTCGACACCCGCGCCCTGACCGCCCTGATCCGCGAGCGCGGCGCGCAGAATGCCGTCATCGCGCATGATCCGTCCGGCAATTTCGACCTCCCTGCGCTGAAGGCCAGGGCCGCCGCCTGGTCGGGGCTGCTCGACCTCGATCTGGCGAAGGACGTCTCGTCCGGCCAATCGTCCGTCTGGTCCGAAACCCCATGGGTCTGGAATGAAGGGCATGGCAGCCAAAGCGAGCCTGCGATGCACATCGTCGCCATCGATTACGGGGTCAAGCGCAACATCCTGCGCCTTATGGCCGGGCTCGGCGCCAAGGTTACGGTCGTTCCCGCCACCACCGATGCCCAGTCGATCCTCGCCATGCAGCCCGACGGGGTCTTCCTCTCCAACGGCCCCGGCGATCCGGCCGCGACCGGCAGATATGCCGTCCCGGTCATCAGGGACCTGATCGCCGCGGACCTGCCCGTCTTCGGCATCTGCCTCGGCCACCAGATGCTGGCGCTGGCAGTCGGCGCGAAGACCGAAAAGATGCACCAGGGCCACCACGGCGCAAACCACCCGGTCAAGGACCACACCACCGGCAAGGTCGAGATCGTGTCGATGAATCACGGTTTCGCGGTGGATTCGAAGTCCCTGCCGCAAGGCGTTGAGGAGACTCACGTTTCGCTCTTCGACGGCTCCAATTGCGGCATCGCGCTTGCCGGCAAGCCGGTCTTCTCGGTCCAGCATCACCCCGAAGCCTCGCCCGGCCCGCAGGATTCGCACTATCTCTTCCGCCGCTTCGTCAATTTGATCCGCGAGCGCAAGGGCGAGCCGGCCTTGGCGGAATAGCCTCAGGCGCCGCGCTGGTTGGGAGGTCGAGGAATGGATTCCTGTGACGAGCGCAGGAATTCACGCCTCGACGGTGGCGCAATTCTCGACCTGGTAGAACTCCAGCCTAAATCTGCCCCGAAAACGTATCGCAATCCTGCCATCGCCCGCTCTCGTAGCCGCGCGCGAACCATGTCTGGCGCTGTTCGGACGAGCCGTGAGTGAAGCTGTCCGGCATCACCTGGCCCTGCGTGCGCCTTTGCAGCGTATCGTCGCCGATCTGGTGCGCGGCGTTCAGCGCCTCGTCGATGTCGCCCGCTTCGAGCAATCCCTTCTGCTCGGTGAAATGCGCCCAGACGCCGGCATAGCAATCCGCCTGAAGCTCCACCCGCACCGACATCTCGTTGGCCTCGGCCTGCCCCATCTGCTGCCGCTGCTGGTGGAAGCGCGGCAGCACGCCGGTCAGGTTCTGGACGTGATGGCCGACTTCATGTGCGATGACATAGGCCTGCGCGAAATCGCCCGACGCGCCGAAGCGGCTCGCCAGTTCGTCGAAGAAGGCGAGGTCGATATAGACCTGGTTGTCGTTCGGGCAGTAGAAGGGTCCGACCGCCGAGGACGCCTGCCCGCAGGCCGAATCCACCGCGCCGTCGAACATCACCAGCGTCGGCTCCGCATAGGCCTCGCCTTCGGTCTGAAAAATGCCGTTCCACACATCTTCCGTCTCGGCAAGAACGACGCCGACGAATTGCGCCTGCTCGTCATTGGCCGGGCGCTGCTGCTGCGTGACCTGTCCGGAAGGCGGAGCCGAACCGCCGCCGCCGAGCATGTCCATCGGATTGACCCCGAGGAAGGAGAGGACGAGGAAGACTACGACGAGGATGACGATGCCGGACATGCCGCCTGCGCCCGCACGCCCGATCGGAAGCGGGATGCGTGGCCCCCCGCGCCCGAATCCTCCGGGAAGGCGTGCCGGTCCCTGCCCGCGCCGGTCCTCGACATTGCTGCTTTGACGACGACCTCTCCAGCGCATCAATGACCCTCCTGTGCGCGCATTTGCGCCAGTCAACGGAATGCCCGCCATGCGGTTCCGTCAAGCGGAAAAACGGCGCGGACGGGTTTGCGTCCTCCTGCCGTCTGCGCCATCTTCCGCAGGACGGATGGGAGACATCGCACTTGCCGGAAAACGACGCGCGAATTCCCGAAGATCTGGCCCTTTGGGAGTTGCACGCCTATTGCCTCGGCGCCGTCCAGCCGCCGGCGCCCGCCGTGCGTAGGGATGCCAACGGACGGCTTCTCTACGCCGCGCGTGATGGCCTGATCGCTTCCAGCATGGCCGACGGGCGCCGGGTCAGCGAACTCGAAAGCCTCGGGCTGATCGAACGCAATGGCGAACGCATTTTCACGACATTCCCCATCATCGCTCCCGAGGCGTCCGCGCCGCTGCGGCGCCGGGCACGCGCACTCGCCATAAAATGCCTTCCCCGCGTCGCCGCCCCGGCTGCTCGCATCCGGGAAATCCTGACCGCTGGCGGGCTTTCCGGCCACGCCCATGCGGTGATCTTCGGTCACGCACTCGACGGGCTGATGTGGACCATTCTCGCCGGGCACGGCGCGGTCCCCGACACGCGCCCAACAGCCATACGGCCATTATGGAACGGAACCTTCTGGGCGATCTGGCCGCCGCGTCCTGATCCGCCCGGCGTCAACGAACTCACATTCCCCGGCATGACGCTCGTCATGGTCTGGACGCCCGCCACCGAAGCGCGCCTGAAAGAACTCGCCCGCCGGAGCGGGCTGGAAGACGCCCTGCGCGCTGCCAGGAACGGCTCGCCCGCATCCGCTGTTCCCGGCGCGCCCGAATGGCCCTTCACCGACGCAGAAGGGCGCCCCCTTTTCCCGGTCATCCGTACCGGCGATCGGCTCCACCTGCAATCGCTCGCCATCGCGCAGCCCATCGCCGATGCACTCACGTCCGAACCGCCGCCCCGGATCGAAGGTGTCGACGATCCGCGCGACGCCCGCGTCATTTTCGGCCATGAGCTGATCTGGGAAATTTCGAACCTTATGCGAGCGGCAGACCATATCGCGCACCCCACAACCGATGACTTGGTCAGCAAAATCTTCCTGCGGCTTGAAGACGTCTAGCTGTCTGCGGCCAACCCCGAGATATCCGCGAAAATCGCGTCCCATTCCTCGGCGTCGATGTTCACAATACCAAGCCCGCGCAGCATGAAGATGCCTTCGCAGGCTAGAAACGCCAGACGCCGGCGCCGCCCTTCGGCGTCATCTCCGAAGCTGTCGAGCCAGCCGCGATAGTCCGCGCGCAGCGGCTCCGCCTCGTCGCCCGCTTCCAACAGCGCCGCCATCAGGCTCGCCGCCCGCGCGGCCATCGCTTCGCTCTCGTCGTGCGTGGCGTCGATCCTCGCCTTGAGCCGGTCGCCCCCGCCGGCATCGAATCGTGACGCAACCTCCGCCTCGAAGCGCTTCAGGTCGCGCTCCATCATCGCCGCGATCAGCGCCGACTTGCTGGGAAAGCAGTAGAGCACCCCGCCCTTCGATACGCCCGCCCGCGCCGCGACAAGATCGAATGTGAGTTGCCCCGCCCCCGCCTCGCCGATGATGGCCTCGGCGGCGTCGAGGATGGCGTCGCGGTCGATCGTCCGCTTGCGTCCCATTCAAAATCCCTCTTTTCAATCCGTCTGGTCGGATATATATAGACCCTGTCCGGCCGCCTGTCACGCGGCCTTTCTTTGTGATGGAGACTGTCATGGCATGGGTTTTTCTCGGATTTGCAGGGTTGTTCGAGGTCGTCTGGGCAACCTCGATGAAGATGTCGGCGGGCTTCACGAAGATCGGCCCGACCGCGATCACCATCCTCGCCATGATCGTGTCTTTCACCTTCCTGTCATTGTCGTTGAAGGCGCTGCCGCTCGGCACCGCCTATGCGATCTGGACCGGCATCGGCGCCGCCGGCGCGTTCGTCGTCGGCGTCATGTTCATGGGCGAGGCGCTGACCTTCGGCCGCGCGCTTTCGATCCTGCTGCTCGTCTCGGGCATTGTCGGATTGAAACTGTCGTCCGGCGTATGAGCGCCCTGGCGCGCGCCGTCCACAACCCGCATTTTCGGGGTTACGTTCGCGCGCGCCTTTCCCTATAAGGCGCCCTTAGCCTGACATATGAAATCCTTCCGCCGCACCCGGTCGCCTCGCGCGCCCGGCATTCGCGGCGGAACGCGCGCGAGACGGACGCTCCATGCCAAAACGCAACGACATCAAGTCGATCCTGATCATCGGGGCCGGCCCCATCGTCATCGGGCAGGCATGTGAGTTCGACTACTCCGGCACCCAGGCCTGCAAGGCGCTGAAGGCCGAGGGCTATCGCATCATCCTGGTCAATTCGAACCCGGCCACGATCATGACCGACCCGGAACTGGCCGACGCGACCTATGTCGAGCCGATCACGCCGGAAGTCGTCGCCAAGATCATCGCCAAGGAGCGCCCCGACGCGCTTTTGCCCACCATGGGCGGCCAGACCGCGCTCAACACGGCGCTCTCGCTGCGCCGGATGGGCGTGCTCGAGCGCTACGATGTCGAGATGATCGGCGCCAATGCCGAGGCGATCGACAAGGCCGAGGATCGTTCGCTCTTCCGCGAGGCGATGGCGAAGATCGGCCTCGAGACGCCGAAATCCATGCTCGCCAACGCCTCCGAGGCCAAGGACGCCGACAAGCGCGCTCACGAGACCCGCCGCGCCGAGTTGAAGGCCTCCAACCCCGCCGATCTCGATGCCGCGCTCGACGCGCTCGAAACCGAATGGAACCTTGGCGAGGGCGACCGCAAGCAGCGCTACATCTCTCACGCCATGGGCATCGCCGCGCAGGCGCTCGACGAGGTCGGCCTGCCCGCCATCATCCGCCCCTCCTTCACCATGGGCGGCACCGGCGGCGGCATCGCCTACAACCGCGCCGAATTCTTCGACATCGTTTCCTCCGGCCTCGACGCCTCGCCCACCACCGAGGTCCTGATCGAGGAATCGGTCCTCGGCTGGAAGGAATACGAGATGGAAGTCGTCCGCGACAAGGCGGACAACTGCATCATCATCTGCTCGATCGAGAACATCGACCCGATGGGCGTGCATACGGGCGACAGCATCACCGTCGCTCCCGCGCTGACCTTGACCGACAAGGAATACCAGATCATGCGCAACGCCTCGATCGCGGTGCTGCGCGAGATCGGCGTCGAGACCGGCGGCTCGAACGTCCAGTTCGCGGTCAACCCCGCAGACGGGCGCCTCGTCGTCATCGAGATGAACCCGCGCGTCTCGCGCTCCTCCGCGCTTGCCTCCAAGGCCACCGGCTTCCCCATCGCCAAGGTCGCCGCGCGCCTTGCCGTCGGCTACACGCTCGACGAACTCGACAACGACATCACCGCCGGCGCGCTGCCGGCCTCGTTCGAGCCCTCGATCGACTACGTCGTCACCAAGATCCCCCGCTTCGCCTTCGAGAAATTCCCCGGCGCCGAGCCGACGCTGACCACCGCGATGAAGTCGGTCGGCGAGGTCATGGCCATCGGCCGCACCTTCCAGGAATCGCTGCAAAAGGCTTTGCGCGGCCTCGAAACCGGCCTCACCGGCCTCGACGAGATCGAGATCCCGGGCCTTGCGGAAGGCGACGAGAAGAACGCCATCCGCGCCGCGCTCGGCACCCCGACGCCCGACCGCCTGCGCATGGTCGCCCAGGCGATCCGCATGGGCACGTCTCTCGAAGACGTCCATCAGATGTGCCGCATCGACCCGTGGTTCCTGGAACAGATCGGCGCCATCATCGCCATGGAAGCGCGCATCCGCGAGCACGGCCTGCCGGCCGACGCGCGGAATCTGCGCATGTTGAAGGCGATGGGCTTTTCCGATGCCCGCCTCGCCTCGCTGGTCCGCAGGGACGCCGAGGACGTCGCCAGGCTCCGTGAAAAACTCGACGTCCACCCGGTCTACAAGCGCATCGACACCTGCGCCGCCGAGTTCGCCTCGCCCACCGCCTACATGTATTCGACCTACGAGACGCCCTTCGCCGGTGCCCTCGCCGACGAGGCGCAGGTCTCCGACCGGAAGAAGGTCGTCATCCTCGGCGGCGGCCCGAACCGCATCGGCCAGGGCATCGAGTTCGACTATTGCTGCTGCCACGCCTGCTTCGCGCTGGCCGATGCCGGCTACGAGTCGATCATGGTCAACTGCAACCCGGAGACCGTCTCGACCGATTACGACACCTCCGACCGCCTCTATTTCGAACCGCTGACCGACGAGGACGTGCTGGAGATCCTGCGCGCCGAGCAGAAGGCCGGCACGCTCCACGGCGTCATCGTCCAGTTCGGCGGCCAGACCCCGCTCAAGCTCGCCGACGCGCTCGAAAAGGCCGGCATCCCGATCCTCGGCACCTCGCCCGACGCGATCGACCTCGCCGAAGACCGCGACCGCTTCCAGAAGCTCCTCGTCAAGCTCGGCCTCAAGCAGCCGAAGAACGGCATCGCCTGGTCGGTCGAGCAGGCCCGCACCGTGGCAAGCGAGCTCGGCTTCCCGCTGGTCGTGCGCCCGTCCTATGTGCTGGGCGGCCGCGCGATGCAGATCATCCACCATGAATCCATGCTGCAAACCTATCTGCTCGACACCGTTCCCGGCCTCGTGCCCGAGGACATCAAGCAGAAATACCCCAACGACAAGACCGGCCAGATCAACACGCTGCTCGGCAAGAACCCGCTTCTCTTCGACACCTATCTGTCGGAAGCCATCGAGGTCGACGTCGACTGCCTGTGCGACGGTCACGCCACCTACGTCTCCGGCATCATGGAGCACATCGAGGAAGCCGGTATCCATTCGGGTGATAGCGCCTGCTCGCTGCCCGTCCATTCCCTCGACAAGGATATGGTCGCCGAGCTCGAACGCCAGACCGCCGCGCTCGCCAAGGCGCTCAACGTCGGCGGCCTGATGAACGTGCAATATGCGATCAAGGACGGCGAGGTCTACGTCCTCGAAGTCAACCCCCGCGCCTCGCGCACGGTCCCCTTCGTCGCCAAGACCATCGGCCGCCCCATCGCCAAGATCGCCGCGCGCATCATGGCCGGCGAGACCCTCGACGAAGCCTTCGCCCATTACGGCGCCAAGCCCGACGCCGCCGATCTCGGCCACGTTGCCGTCAAGGAAGCCGTCTTCCCCTTCGCCCGCTTCCCCGGCGTCGACACGCTGCTCGGCCCGGAAATGCGCTCGACCGGCGAAGTCATGGGCCTCGACCGCGACTATGCGCTGGCCTTCGCCAAGGCCCAGCTCGGCGCCGGCGTCGACCTGCCCCGCTCCGGCACGCTCTTCGTCTCCGTCCGCGACGAAGACAAGGCCCGCGTGCTCCCCGCCGTAAAGCGCCTCGCCGAAATCGGCTTCAAGATCCTCGCTACCGGCGGCACCGCCCGTTTCCTGAAGGAAAACGGCGTCGAGGCCGAAAAGATCAACAAGGTCCTCGAAGGCCGCCCCCACATCGAGGACGCCATCCGCAACCGCCAGGTCCAGCTCGTCTTCAACTCGACCGACGGCCAGAAAGCCGTCTCCGACTCAAAGTCGCTGCGCCGCGCCACCCTGATGCAGAAGGTCCCCTACTACACCACCATGTCCGGCGCCGAAGCCGTCGCCGAAGCCATCGCGGCGCTGAAGGCGGGGAGCCTGGAAGTGCGTCCGCTGCAGGCGTATTTTTGAGAACCTGAATATCGCACGGGGCAGATTATCTGTTTCCGATGCTGCATCGCAACAGATGGCAACCCTGCGTTAAACCTTCGGCAGTAGCGTCCGCTCATATAAGCGTCGGGACGAGCGGGGGCTGGATCGATGAAGCTGAGACTGAATGCGATCGAGCATCACAGTGAACGCATCTATGTCGGCGTTCAACTTCTTCTGCTGACGAGCACATCCGCCGCATTGTATCTTCTGATCGTCGCGGACAGGGGCGATGTCGCAGGGTGGCTGGCATTGTTTTGTCTGGCGGCAACAGGCACATGCATCGCCACGCTCGTCTATCTTCGCAGTTCGCTTGCATTCCGGCTGAAGGCGGCATGGAAGGCCGAGCAGGAGCGTTTTCAGCTTGTTTCTGCTGACCCGTTGACGAGCACGCTCAGCCGCCGTCATTTTCTTGAATCGTTTCGTGAAATGCTGGGGAGCCCTTTCGCTCCCCAGCCCTTGACTCTCTTGCTGGTCGATCTCGATCACTTCAAGCAACTGAACGACAGCCTTGGCCATCAGTGTGGCGACGCGGCCCTTCGCTATCTGGCCTCAGCAATGAGCACCGTGTTTCCCAAATCGGTCATCGGGAGGCTCGGCGGAGACGAGTTCGGCGTCATCGTCAGGTCGGGCGACGCGCGCGACAGTCAGTGGAAAGCGGAGAGGCTGGTGGACCTGTTGCGCAGCGGGATGACGTTCGAAGGCAAGCAGATTCCGCTGGGCGCTTCGATCGGAATAGCGTCGACCCCTGCGCACGCCCAGGATGTTGAGGGGCTTTTGTCCAATGCGGACCTTGCCCTTTATGGCAGCAAGCGCAACGGTCGAAACCGCGCAACGATCTTCGATCCCGAAATGCTCGCCGACAGGCGCCATCATCGCTTTCTCGAACGGGAACTGCGGGCTGCCATCTATCTCGACGAACTGGAGCTTCACTATCAGCCGGTCGTGGACGCAGATGGAACGGTCTTCGCCGTCGAGGCGCTCCTGAGATGGCGTCATGCCGTTCGCGGCATCATACCGCCGAGCGACTTTATTCCGGTCGCTGAACAGTCGGCGTTGATCGACAGCCTCGGCGCCTGGGTCTTCAGGAGAGCCTGTCGTGACGCCCACCGGCTACCAGGGCATCGAATCAGCATCAACGTGTCCGCCGAGCAGATCAAGCGTGAAGACCTCGTCGTCATGCTCTCGCGGATACTGAAGGAAACCGGGCTGGAAGCCTCGCGCTTCGTTCTGGAAATCACCGAAACGGCTGCAATGGCTGCCAGCGCGGAAGTCGTCGCACGCCTTCAAAGATTGCGCGACATGGGATTTCGGATCGCGCTTGATGATTTCGGCACCGGTCACTGCGGCTTCAACTATCTGACGCAACTGCCCATCGACAGCATCAAGGTCGACCGTTCCTATATCCGCGCGCTTGCAAGCGATCCGGTTGCGTCGGTTTTCACGTCGGCTCTCTGCCAGATCGCCCGTCTGCTTGACCTGACGATCGTGGCCGAAGGCGTCGAGACCGAAAACGAGTTCGCGCTTGCACGCGCAGCCGGCTGCGACCGCTTCCAGGGTTATTATTTTGGCCGGCCCGGATCACTGGAACCGATGGAAGAACCGGTTCGTCTCGCCTGCGCATGACGATGTTCGGCGAGGCCTCGCCCGACATGCCCTTCTAACCGCCTTGCCCTTGCGTCAACTCCATGTGAAGCTTTGCGCCTCGGGAGGAAACCGCGACGGCCGCAGGCCGGCCGCCGCCGATGGCGCAACGAGCGCTTCAGACGGGAGGTCGGACCATGGGTAAACGCGCCGGAGAACGACGCACGGGACCGAAATGCATCGCCATTGTCGGTCCCTTCGCAAGCGGCAAGACCACGCTTCTGGAAGCGATCCTCAGCCGGACTGGCGCGATCCCCCGCCAGGGCGCCGCCGGCCAGACGGTCGGCGATTTCTCGCCCGAGGCCCGCGCCCATGCGATGAGCGTGGAGTTGGCGGTCGCCACCACCGAGTTCATGGGCGAAAGCCTGACCTTCATCGATTGTCCCGGCTCCGGCGAGTTCGCCTATGAGGCGGTGCCGGTGCTGAACGCCTGCGACCTCGCCATCGTCGTCGCCGAACCGGACGAGAAGAAGATCCCGGCCCTGCAACTGATCCTGCGACAGCTCGACGATCTCGGCGTGCCGCGAATGCTGTTCCTGAACAAGGTCGACAAGGCGTCCGCCGGCGTGCGCGACACGCTGAAGCTGTTGCAGCCGGCCAGCCGCACCCCGCTTCTTTTGCGCCAGATCCCCTTGCGCGAGAACGGCATCGTCGTCGGCTCGATCGATCTGGCGCTCGAACGCGCCTATGTCTATCGCGAGCACGCGGCCAGCACCATCACCGAGATCCCGGACGATCAGCGCGCGAGCGAACTGGAGGCGCGTTTCCAGATGCTGGAAACCCTCGCCGACCACGACGACGCGCTGATGGAGCACCTGCTGGAGGAGATCGAGCCGCCGCGCGACGAGATTTTCGACGATCTTTCCGCCGATCTGCGCGACGGGTCCGTGACGCCGGTTCTGATCGGCGCGGCCGAGCGCGGCAATGGCGTGCTGCGGCTCTTGAAGGCGATCCGACACGACGCGCCCGACGTCGCCGCGACGCGCGAACGGCTAGGCCTCGCAACCGGCGGAAAGCCCGTCCTGATGGTGATGAAGACCGTCCACACGCCGCATGGCGGCAAGCTGTCCCTCGCCCGCGTGCTGGCCGGTGAGGTCGGCGACGCGAGCGATGTCTGGGCCGCTTCCGGCGCCACGGGCAAGATTTCCGGCCTCTACCGGATGCTCGGCAAGGACCAAGCGAAGATTCCTGTTGCCGGCGAAGGCGAGACAGTGGCGCTCGGCAAGCTCGACGCCATTGCCACCGGCGACACGATCTCGACGGTCAAGGGGGTCGCGCCGATCGACGTGCAGCCCCCGGCCGACCCGGTTCACGCCATCGCCCTGCGCTCGAAGGAACGCAAGGACGACGTCAAGCTGTCGGCGGGGTTGCAGAAGCTGGTCCAGGAAGACCCCTCGCTCACCATGGAGCAGAATCAGGAAAGCGGCGAGACGATCCTGTCGGGCCATGGCGAGATGCATCTGCGCGTCGCCATCGAGCGGCTGGAGAACAAGTACCAGATCGCGATATCCGCGAGCGAACCGGCGATCCCCTATCGCGAGACCATCCGCAAGCCGGTCTCCAAACGCGGCCGCCACAAGAAGCAGTCCGGCGGTCATGGCCAGTTCGGCGACGTGGTGCTCGACATCAGGCCGCTGGCGCGCGGCGCTGGCTTCGAGTTCACCGACACGATCACGGGCGGCGTGGTGCCGAAACAGTATTTCTCCTCGGTCGAAACCGGCATCCGCGACAGCCTGAAGACCGGCCCGCTCGGCTTTCCCGTCGTCGACATCGCGGTCAACCTGGCCGACGGCTCCTATCACAATGTCGATTCCTCCGACATGGCGTTCCAGCAGGCTGCCCGGCTCGCCATGAAGGAGGCGCTGGCGGAGGCATCCCCCGTCATGCTGGAGCCGATCCTAAAGGTCGAGATCGTCACACCCTCCGAGGCGACGGCGCGGATCACCGCGATCGTCTCGCAACGCCGCGGCCAGATCCTTGGTTTCGACGCGCGGCCCGGATGGGAGGGCTGGGATGTCGTGGAGGCGATGATGCCGCAGGGCGAGATGCGCAATCTGATCGTCGAGCTGCGCTCCGCCACCGCGGGCGCGGCAACCTATGTCGCCCGTTTCAGCCACATGGCCGAACTCACCGGCAGGCAGGCGGAGGAACTGAGCCAGGGCAAGGCCGCCTGACGCGCGATGAATCCGGGCAAAAAAAAGCCGGATCAAAAGATCCGGCTTGAATTATGGAAGTGCCTTTTCAGGCGAAACCTCCAGAGGGGAACACTCGCGGGCACCAATGGGAGGAGGAACGTGCCCAGGAGATGATCGTGATATGTGCCTGGAATGCCCAAAGATCAAGCAGTGTGTTTTGCATTGCACCCATGCAGTTTTGCATGGACGATTTCTGATCAATTAAGCGACTGTTTTCGTTCATCGCTTCATCATCTGGCTCAATCACCAGGCAGTCTGTGACCCGCATCTCTTTCCTTGCGTGCCCGCAAAAAGATCAACGCCGGCGGCCATTCAGCGCCGCTTCCACGCTGCGAACGAGGTCGCGAATCGCCGGCCCGACCTCCTCGTGCATGAAGCGGTCGGTGAACTGGTAAGGCGGCCCGCCGCAGTTGAAGGCGTAGACGCCCGACCCGTCGGCGGCGGAGAGCGGTGCGGCGACGGCATGGATGCCCGGTCTCCAGGCGCCGGCCGAAATCGCATAGCCGCGCTGGTTGCAGGCGTCGATCTCGGCCCGCATCTCCCGTTCGAGTTGCGGCCAGTCCGCACCATAGCGCGGGGCCATCTCGGCGATGGCGCGCTCGCGCTCGTCCTGCGGCATGACGGCGAGCAGCGCCCGGCCCATCGCCGAGCGGGCGAGCGGAATGCCCGAGCCGATATCGAGTTGGAAGGTGATCGCCGCCGAGCCGCGCGAGATATCCACATAAAGCGCGCGGTTGCGGTCGCGGATACCGAGCGCCACCGGGGCGGCGAGCCGTTCGGCGAGCTCGTCCATATGGGCGCGCGCGATCTGGCGGATTCCCAGATTTGCGAGCGCCGAATAGCCGAGCGTGATCGCCGAGGGCGCAAGCTGGTATTTGCCCGTCCGCGGCATCTTCGTCAGATAGCCGAGCGAGCACAGCGTATAGGTCAGGCGCGTCACCGTCGGCTTCGGCAGGCCGGTCCGCTCGGCGATTTCCTGATTGCCGAGAAACCCGTCGCGCGGCCGGAAGGCGCGTAGCACCTCCAGCCCCCGCGCCAGCGCGGTCACGAATTTGCGGTCGCCGCCGTCCTCGGCGTCCACAGCCTCGTTCATCGATTGTATGTGCGCTTGTTCGGTTGCGGTTGACATGGCCCCTCCGTTCCCCAAGGATACCGAATTGTTGCGAAAGTCAATTTCGCAGCGCGAAATTTGGGAGGCTACCGGAGACGATCCGGCAGCAGAACGGCTTCGGCCCTATCGAAGTGGAGGAAACACGAATGTCCTATTTCAGCCGTCTGGCGCTCGCGCCGGCCGTTGCCGTGGCGTTGTCCGTCAGCGCCTTTGCCGCCAGCGCACAGGAAAGCGTCACCTGGCGCGTCCAGTCGCACTGGCCGCAATCGTCGAGCTCCTATGCCGACAGCCTGGAATATCTGCGCGACACGCTGGACGAGCGGACGGGCGGGCGGCTGAAGCTCGAGCTGCATCCGGCGGGCGGCCTCTTCGGCGCCGACGAGATCTTCAACGCCGTGCGCCGCGGCGTCATCGAGATGGGCACCATCTCGCCAGCCTACGCCATGGGCGAGATGGAGACGGCCGGCATCGCCTTCGGCCTGCCGGCGGCCTTCGAGAACGAGTGGGAAGCGCAGTATTTCTTCAAGACGCTCGGCTTCGAGGACATGGTGCGTGAGGACGCCGCCGAGCACGGGATTTATTATTCGACGGACAAGGTCTTCACCAACGAGCTCGTGCTGACGAGCCGTCCCGAGACACCTGAGGATTTCAGCGCGCTCACCCTGCGCTCGTCCGGCACCTTGCAGAACTACCTGACCGATGCCGGCGCCGCTGTCTCCTCGATCCCCGGCTCCGAGCTTTATCAGGCGCTGTCGTCAGGCGTGGTCGACGGAGCCCATTGGGGCGCCGTCCAGGGCGCGCTCTCGATGAGCCTTTATGAGGTCGCCAAGTACCATGTGCGCCCGCCGCTCAGCGTCGGCGGCATCGACGCCTTCATCATAAATCAGGAGGCGATTGACGCATTGCCGGAAGATGTCCAGCAGATCCTCTACAACACGCTCGACGAACAGTTCTGGCGCCGCACGAACGAGTACATCTTCGGCGAGCAGCGCGCCCTTGCGCGCGCCCAGGCCGAGCACGACATCGAGATCATCGAACTGCCGCAGGAAGTCCGCGACCAGATGCTGGAGGCCGCTCAGGCAAGCTGGCAGCGCGAGCGCGAGAAGGGCGAAACGGCCGCGGCCGCGATGGAGATGCTCGACGGCTTCCTGGCCGAACTCGGCCGCGCGCCGGAAAGCGCCGGGGAAACCGAAGAAGCCGAATAGGCGCCTGCCGCGCCGGGCCTTGGCCCGGCGCCCCTTCCCTCACATTCACCGGATCATGCCATGAAGGTCCTTGGCGCGAGCGCAGCCGCGATCACCTGGCTGAACGAATGGGTCGGGCGCATCACCGCCCATCTCGTTCTGTTCATGTTCGTCTTCCTGTTCGTCGAAGTCCTGCTTCGCTATTTCTTCCGCGCGCCGAGCAACTGGACCGGCGAGCTGTCGCAACTTCTGTTCGGCGTCTATGCGCTGCTCGGCGGCGGCTATCTCCTGATCAACAACGGACATGTGAATGTCGACCTGATCTATGGCCGCTGGTCGCGGCGCACCCGCGCGGCGGTCGACATCGCGACGTCCGTCCTCTTCTTCGTCTTCGTCATCGTACTGCTCTGGCAGGGCTGGTCGCTCGCCGCCGATTCCGTCGCGCGCTGGGAAACCTCGCAATCGGCCTGGAACCCGCCGGTCTGGCCGGTCAAGGTGATCATCCCGCTTGCGGCTGTGCTGCTTCTGCTCCAGGGCCTCGTCAAGCTGGCCAACGACATCCTGATCGTCGCCGGCCGCGAGCCGATCGTTCCCGACGCAAAACCCCATGACGGCGCGGGAGATACGCTGTGAGCATTGAACTCCTGACCGTCCTCTTCTTCGGCTCGCTGATCGTCTTCCTGGTGCTGGGCCTGCCGCTCGCCTTCGTCCTCGGCGGCGTCTCAACCGCCTTCCTCTATTTCACATGGGGACCGGACGCCTTCTACATCGTCGCCTCGCGCATGTGGACGACGATGAACAATTTCACGCTCATCGCCATTCCGCTCTTCATCCTGATGGCGATGCTCCTGGAACGCTCCGGCGTCGCACAGAATCTCTACCGCATGATGCATCTTTGGTGGGGCGGCGTGCGCGGCGGTCTGGCCATCGGCACCGTCGGCATCTGCGGCCTCTTTGCCGCAATGTGCGGCATTTCGGGCGCGGCCGTCGTCTCGATGGGCACGATCGCACTGCCCAACATGCTCCAGCGCGGCTACGACAAGGAATTGGCGCTCGGCGCCATCAATGCCGGCGGCGGCTTCGGCATTCTCATACCGCCCTCGATCCTGATGGTGCTCTATTCGCTGATCACCGGCGTCTCGGTCGGCCAGCTCTTTGCCGCCGGCATCGTCCCCGGCATCTTGCTGATGGCGCTCGTCTCGCTCTATATCGCGATCCGCTGCTACATCCAACCGCATATGGGCCCGGCCCTGCCGCCGGAAGAGCGGGGCGACTGGGGCGAGAAGATGCGCGCGCTCGGCTCCGTCCTGCTGCCGATCTTCATCGTCATCATCGTCCTCGGCTCGATCTTCGGCGGGCTGGCGACACCCACCGAAGCCGCAGCCATCGGCGTCTTCGGCGCCATCGTCGCCGCGCTCGTCAACCGGCAATTCTCGTTCGCGATGCTGAGCGAGGCATGTATGCGCACTTTCCGCCTGACCGCGATGGTCATGTGGATACTCTTCGCCGCGCACGCCTTCTCCACCGCCTACAATGCGATGGGTGCGCAAAGCTTCATCCTGGAGATGATGGAATATGTGCCCGGCGGCGCATGGGGCGCGCTCGCCGCGATCCTCGTCATCCTGTTCCTGCTCGGCATGGTGCTCGATCCGGTCGGCATCATGCTCATCACGCTGCCGGTCTTCCTGCCGATCATCCAGGCGCACGGTTTCGATCCGATCTGGTTCGGCATCGTCTTCATCGTCATGATGGAGATCGGCTACATGACACCGCCCTTCGGCTTCAACCTCTTCTACCTGAAAGGCGTAGCCCCGCCGGAAGTCACGATGGGCGACATCTACCGCTCGGTCATCCCCTATACGTTGGTGGAACTCCTCGGCCTCGCCATCCTCATCGCCTTCCCGGCGCTGGTGCTGTGGTTGCCGGCGCTGGTATACGCGCGATGACAATGGAGCGCCGGTCGCAGGACCGGCGCTCCTTTTGGCGTTTACGGACCATCATGTACCCGCTCCTTGTTCAGGAAATAGCTCCTGTCGAACAAGGCCAGATCGATCGGATTTGGCAGGCGCACGTCCTCCAGGTCTGGAAACGGCTTCGATAGCGGATCGTAGCCACGATCGATCTGTGACACGAACACGAGGATGATCCCCCGCTGCGAGGCAAATTCCTTCAGGGCCGCAAGCTGGTTCATGAGTGCGGGCTTGCGTCGATCCTGGTCCAGGATTTGCAGGTAGTCGATCACGGCCAACGTTCCTGCGCGCGCATCGGCCAGCCTTTCGATGATATGGTCTGCGCAAATTCCATCGGAATTGTCACAATCGAAAATACGATCGAGGGCAATGCCGTCGACGCCGATGACGTCCAGGCGATCGAGTACTTCGCGTCGCGTATATTCGAGCGTGAAGACCACGGCGCGATTTCCCGCTCTCATGGCTTCGACCGCGAGACGCAGTGCCGTCAGGGTCTTGCCTTGACGGGGTCTCGCACCGATCAGGACGAGTTGGCCAGGTTCAAGATGCGCGAACTGCGGACCACTTGGCCACACTGAAACCGCTTTCGCGGCAAGCAGGCTCCATCGTGTGAAGCCTTCGTCAGTGGCGATCTGATCGAGCGCGGCGTGAAGCGGAATGCGCTCCCTGCGGGCAAGAATCTTTGCCTTCCGCTTCAACTGATGAATTGGCATGGACAGTTTCATGACAAACCTTCCGTTTCGAGCCGATGGTCGCAGTCCCTCCTTATGCGGCGTGCTCGAACAGTTGGTTCAACGAAGCCTATGCGCTCTGCATGTCGTGTGCTTTCCCGTCGGAGGGGGGAGGCCTGAGCGTGCCCAGGAAAACAATAGCCCGATTCCCGCCTCGGCGGCAAAGCCCTGCTAGGTTGCCGGTTCAATACGCCCAGCTACGCGCCTTCGCGATCAGGAAGTCCCGGAACACGTGCAGCTTCACCTGGTTGCGCATGGCGTCCGGGTAGCAGAAATAGGTGTCGAAGGACGGCACTTCGGTTTCCGGCATGAGTTGCACCAGCGGCGAGCCCTGCTCGATCGTGTAATCGGGCAGCATCCCGATGCCGGCCCCCCTTTCGATCGCGGCCTTGATCGACAGGATGTTGTTGATTTGCAAGCTCGCGATCCGCTTGGCGCCTTCCGGCTTGCCGGCCGTTTCCAGCCAGTTCATGTCGGCCAGATGCGACGGCACCGGTTCGCCGAAGGTGACGATGCGATGCTTGTCGAGGTCGGCGATCGAGTTCGGCTTGCCGTGCTTGGCGATATAGGCCGGCGCGGCGAAGAGGTGAAAATGCACGGTGAAAAGCCGTCGCTGGATGAGGTCGGGCTGCTGCGGCTGGCGCAGCCGGATCGCGCAGTCCGCCTGGCGCAGCGTCAGGTCCAGTTCCTCGTTTGCCAGCACGAGTTGGAGCTGGATGTCGGGATAAAGGTCGAGGAATTCCTGCACCCGCTCGGTCAGCCAGCCCGAACCGAGCCCGACCGTCGTCGTCACGCGCAGCGCCCCGGACGGCCGGTCGGTTGTCTCGGTCAGTTGCGCCTTCACCTGTTCGAGTCGCATCAGGACGTCGTGCGCCGTGCGATAGAGCATCTCGCCCTGTTCGGTCAGCACCAGCCCGCGCGCGTGGCGATGAAAGAGCGAAACGCCGACATCGTGTTCGAGCGCGCTCACCTGCCGCGAGATCGCCGATTGCGACAGGCGCAACGTCTCGGCGGCATGGGTGAACGACCCGGCCTCCGCCGCAGCGTGAAACACGCGCAATTTATCCCAGTCGAGCGCCATTTTTCCCCTCGTTATTGTATGCTGTGGCGCGATATCATTCCGCGGCTTCGCGGTGAACCTCCAGTTCGGCGATGTAGCGTTCGGCTTCGAGCGCGGCCATGCAACCCATGCCGGCCGCCGTGACCGCCTGGCGGTAGATGTCGTCGGTGACGTCGCCGGCGGCAAAGACGCCCGGAATGTTGGTGGCGGTCGAATCAGGCGCCGTCCACAGATAGCCGTTCGGCTTCTGCTTGAGCTTGCCCGCGAACAGTTCCACGGCCGGCGAATGCCCGATGGCGACGAAGATGCCGTCGACCGGCATCTCGGTAATCGCGCCGGTCTTGACGTGGCGCAGCTTGAGCCCGGTGACGGATGGCGGCATCGGCGGCTTCTTCTCGCCGGTAATCTCCTCGACCGCGTGATCCCAGATCACCTTGACATTGTCCTTGGCCATCAGACGGTCGCGCAGGATGCGCTCGGCGCGGAATTCGTCGCGGCGGTGAATGACGGTCACGGATTTCGCCAGATGCGACAGATAAAGCGCCTCCTCGACAGCCGTGTTGCCGCCGCCGACGACCACAACGTCCTTGCCGCGATAGAAGAACCCGTCGCAGGTCGCGCAAGCCGAAACGCCGAAGCCCATATAGGTCTGCTCCGACGGCAGACCGAGCCATTTCGCCTGCGCCCCGGTTGCGATGATCAGCGCGTCGGTGGTCCATTCCTGGCCGGAATCGGTGCGCAGTTTGAAGGGGCGCCGGTCGAGATCGACTTCGGTGACCAGATCGCTGACGATCTCGGTGCCGACATGCTCGGCCTGCTTGAGCATCTGCTCCATCAGCCACGGTCCCTGGATCGGGTCGGCGAAGCCGGGATAGTTTTCCACGTCGGTGGTGATCATCAACTGTCCGCCCTGCTGCATTCCGGCGATCAGCACCGGCTTCAGCATCGCGCGCGCGGCATAGATCGCAGCGGTGTAGCCGGCCGGGCCGGAGCCGATGATGAGAACAGGTGCGTGACGGCTGCCCATGGCAAGACCCCTCGAAAAGAACCGCGCATTGGCGCGTCAGAAAAACCAAACAACGATCTAAGTATGACCATGGGCGCCGTGCAAGGCGGCAATGTCATTTCACACAGTTGCGTCGGCACGGTGACAGTGCCCCGCTTTCCCCTTTGCGCCAATCCGGCACAGCGTCGCACGCGCGCCATTGCCAAAAATCGCCGTTTGGGTAATTTCCTTTCGTTCACGCGAAAGATTCGTGCGCAACGAAAGAGCAAACGATGAAAGCCGATCTAGACGCCATCGACTGGAAGATCCTGGCCGAGCTTCAATCGGATGGGCGGATGACGAATGTGGAATTGTCGCGCCGCGTCGGCATTTCCGCCCCGCCCTGCCTGCGACGCGTCAAGCGGCTGGAGGATGCCGGGGTCATCCGCGGCTACCGGGCGCTGTTGAACACGCAGGACCTCGGCCTTCACGTCGTCGCCTTCTGCCTCGTCGGGCTGCATCACCAGTCCGAGACGGATCTGAAGGCCTTCGCCGAAAAGACCCGCGGCTGGCCGATCGTGCGCCGCGCCTGGATGGTCTCGGGTGAAAGCGACTTCATGCTCCATTGCGTGGCGAAGGACCTCGCCGCCTTCCAGGCCTTCGTCATCGAGGAACTGACCTCCGCCCCCAATGTCGATACCGTCCGCACCGCGCTGACCATCCGCCAGGTCAAGGACGAAGGTTTAGCCGCAATCGGCGAATAAACTAGCGAAAGGGAATGCGGCCCCAGCGTGTCGCGCCGAACAGCGTTCTTGTCCGTCCTGCGATCGCAATTGCGCCCTTCGAAAACCCCGCCGCGATCTCCCGCCTGATCTTCGCCGGCGCGCCGGGTTTCGTCCGTGTCGTCAGCCGCTCCTCATAAAGCTGGCTTTGATAGGTCCGCGCCGCGCCCTCGACCCGCTTCAGCTTGCCAAGCTTCAGCCCCTGGATAGCCACGGCCGGAACGAGCTGATGCACCTTCGCGCGCCGGAACGGCTCGCCCTCGGGATCGAACAGGAAATCGTCCACCTGACGATCGATCGTCGCGCTCAATTCGACCAGCATCCGCGCCGCCGCGGCATCCAGCGCATAGGCCCCGGCGCCCAGATGCTTGCCCGTCAGGAGATGCACGCCCCGCCCTTCGACATTTGCGACCGGCGCCTTGGCGATCATGGTCGGCGCCAGGTAGGTCTCCAGCTTGACGATCCCGGCCTCGCTCGGAAACCAGTGGGTCGAGCAGAAAAAGGGGGCAGCCCCTTCGCCGAAAAACACGTCATCCTCCAGCACGACCGCATGGCTTTCGCCGCTCTCGACGAGCGCCTGCCAGCAGCGCCGGTGGCTGATGAAGCAGGCCGCCTCGCCCCGGCTCAAGGGTCGCCCCTCCAGCGCGTTGACGCGGTCGCCAGGGTCGAGCGCCTGCCCGTCCGTCGCGGCAATCCGCGTGAACGCGACGCCGATACGGCCGAACTCGCGCTGCATATGCGCCAGACGCTCCGGCGCGCGGTCGAGATTGATGACGAGAACCAGCATGAAACCTTCCTAAGTGACCGGCCGCGCAGATGACAAGTCCCGCACCTCGCGCTAGACACCGCGCGAAACGCAGTCGAGGAAGAGTGACCGACACGATCAGCGGATACCGGTTCGAACCGGGCGACCTCCATGTCGGCACTCGCACGCCCGGCATCAGCATCTTCATGCGTGTGCGCAACGGCGCCGATTTCCTCGAAGCGGCGATCCGCAGCCATGCCGATGCGGTCGATGAAATCGTCGCGGTGCATAACCAGTGCACCGATGGATCGGACGAAATCCTGCACAAGCTTTGCGCCGAGCTCGGCCCGAAGCTGCGTGTGGTCCATTATCTCGACCGTGTCTTCCCGCCCGGCAGTGAAGGCCATGCCCGCGAGGCCGCGAACGCGCCGTCGAGTTTCGTCAACATGTCGAATTTCGCTCTGGCGCAAACCCGGCACACGGTCGCGATGAAACTCGACGACGACCATGTCGCGATCGGCGACCGTTTCGCCCGCCTTGCCGAGCGCGTCCGGGCACAGCAATGCCGGCTCAAGGAAACGCTCTGCTTTTCAGGCATCAACCTCGCGCGGAGCGCCGATGGCACGGTCGGCGTCCCCGCCCATGAACCGCTGGTCGGCACCGGCGACCATTTCCTGTTCGAAGTCCGTCCCGACACGTTCTTCCGCCACGATCCCCGCTTCGAGCATTTCCACCATGCCGACCCGCGCGTCTTCGGCGACATCACCTACTGGCACTTGAAATATCTGAAGGCAGGGCTCGGTTTCGCCAATTACGAGATGGACGAGACGCGCAACCCGCGCTTCGAGCGCAAGAAGAGGAAGCTGCTGGAAAATAGGCGGCTTCTGACAGTCGCCGCGCTCGCAGGCACCATGCCGGTCTGGTCGGGACTTGCGCGCCGCCTGCCTCTGCCCGAAAAGACGAAGCTCAGGGCAGCGCGCGCCCATTGCCTGCGCATCGATCCGCCGGCCCTCGACCTCGACATTGCGGCCTTGTGACCGGCCACCGGAGACAGACATGACGACCAACATCCCCGACAACGTGACGACCGTGCTGACGAGTTGCGGGCGCTGGGATTTCCTCGTCGTCTCGCTCGATACGTTTCTGGCGCATCACGAGCCCGGCCGCTTCATCCTCGTCGAGGATTCCGCCGACCATGACTTCGCCGCCCGCATCCGCGAGCGCTATCCGCAGATCGAGGTGGTGCTGAACGATCCCCGCCTCGGCCAGCACAGGGCGATCGACCGCGTCTATGAGATGATCGACACGCCCTATATCCTGCATCTGGAGGACGACTGGCATTTCCTCGGCGCGATGGACATCGCGGACGGCATCAAGGTGCTGGAATCGAACCGGACCGGCATCACCGCCGTCTGCTTCGCCCGCTTCACCGGCCTGAAGAAGCGCCAGCGCATCTTCGGCCGCAAGGTCAACCATGACGGCCGCCCCTACATGCATATGGGCCGCTCGCACCGCGAATGGCACGGCTTTTCCTTTTATCCAAGCGTCCTGCGCAAGGATTTGTGGGTCGAGCACGGGCCGTATGCCAAGTTCCAGAACGAACGCGCGATCTCGAAGCACATGAAGGCGGCGGGCAGGGAAATGGTCTACCAGTTGCCCGGCGTCGGCGTTCACGTCGGCTCGGGCAAGAGCGTCTACGACCCCGCACGGGCCACCGAAAAGCGCCGGGTCACCGGCGCCTTCTGGTCACGCCTCTTCGGCCGCAAGCGTTACTTTTTCGACAAGGGCTAGACTCCTTCACGTTTTGACGGAAGCGTATCCTGCGTTGGCGATATAGTTCTGGCATTCGAGAGCGTCGATAGTTTCGACGAGGGTGCCGATGTGGCGCCAAGTGTCTTCAACGGTTCGCTTCT